>Ga0302227_10000232_pt1 | contig 58937 bp, 40 predicted proteins | sample II_Palsa_N1_1_FD_193525 | JGI IMG/M metagenome (GOLD analysis project Ga0302227, IMG submission 193525) | Peat permafrost microbial communities from Stordalen Mire near Abisko, Sweden - II_Palsa_N1_1 | ecosystem: Environmental > Terrestrial > Soil > Palsa > Peat permafrost | place: Sweden... | reverse complement strand
TAAGTTGTTTTATCGCTCCCGCCACTAACGCCTACATAATGATTTTGTTGAAATCCGCTGCCGGCGTACAAATATTTCAACCAGTCTGTATTCGGATAGTTAACAGGATCAGAGCCATCTTTGAAGGTTTGTATCTGGGCTGCCGTATAAACCGGAGTTTGACCTTCGTTAACCCTCGCTACGTCATACATCGTAGCCGCCTCCCATGATGGTACATAATCCGGCAATGCAACCGGCTTGTTTATGCCAAAATAATCGCTGTAGGTAATTTGGGCCGTGCCTTTTTTACCCTTTTTGGTAGTAACTACGATAACGCCACCTGCGGCCCTGTTGCCGTAGATGGACGCAGATGCTGCATCTTTTAATACGGAAATATTGTCAATATCATCCGCATTGATTGCATTCAGATCGCCGGTGCTTGAAATAACACCGTCTATTACCACCAGTGCCGGCGTACTGTTCAACGATTCACCCCTGATATTGATACTACCAGCATCCATACCCGGCTGCCCGTTATTGGAAATAATAGTAAGGCCCGGAACCGTGCCTTCCATGGCGTTAATAACGCCGGTTGTTGGGCGGTCCTCCAATTGCGCGGCGGCAACAACTGATACAGCACCTGTGAGGTTTTCCTTTTTCTGGGTGCCATAGCCTACAACAACTACTTCATTTAACCCTTTTGTATCTGATGCCAGTGTTACGTTGATAGTTGTTTTTCCGTCAACCTTAATTTCCTGCGGCAAGTAGCCTATGAAGGTGAACACTAAAGTTCCATCTTTGGGAGCATTGATGGAATACTTTCCGTTAATATCAGTCGTTACCGCACTCGCTGTACCTTTTATAGATACTGTTGCTCCGGGCAGGCTGCCGCCGTTGTTATCCGCCCCTTTAACAAGCCCTGTAACCTTTACCTGGGCAAAACCTGTTATTGCAAAAAGCAATAGCAGGCCCGTTAAATAAAATACTTTGTAAAGTTTTTTCATTTGATCAATTTGTTAGTTAAGTTAGTTTTAGTAGAAAAACGCCATCGGGCATATCCTAAAATTAGTGTCTCCCAAACGGTTAAAAGAAAAATCGGGGGCCGAAACTCAACGCAAACGTTTGCCCCGCGCCTTTGCAAACGTTTGTGCAATTTTTTATTAAATTGGGTAAAAGGGTTACGGGCCGTTTTTTTATTTGGTACTATGCTGACTCACGCAAAATATTCAGATCAAAAAAAACTACTGAGTAAATCCGGTATGATCAAAACATAAATGCCTTGTTTTTAACACCAGGCCAACCATTTGATCTGCATAAAAACCAACGAAATTATTGGTAGCCCTTTTGCAAGGCAAACGTTTGCATGCTGCAAGTTTCTGAATCGGTAAAGCTATGCCGCGTGGATAATCCTATGATTGTTCGGCAGTAATTTTAATTAATGTGATATTTAATTTACATTAGTATTTATGATAAAAAAGCAGGCTACGATAAAGGAAATTGCCAAGCTGTTAAATATCTCAATTTCTACAGTGTCAAGGGCCCTTCATGATCATCCCAGCATCGGTTTGGTTACTAAAATGAGGATCAAACAACTTGCAGATGAGCTTAATTACGAACCCAATCAAACAGCTATCTTTTTTCAAAAAGGGCGCTCTTATAACATAGGTGTTATTTTACCTGAACTTTCGGAGGCTTTCTTTTCGGCAGCGGTAAGCGGGATTGAAGACACTGCCAACAAAAGAAATTACACAGTATTACTGGCCCAGTCACATGACAGTGAGGAGACTGAGCGAAAATTGGTAGCTAAAATGAAAACTCAAAGAGTTGACGGCCTGCTGATCTCCATCACAAAAAACACATCGAACTATGATCATTTTGATGTATTTAAAAAATCGAATATTCCGGTTGTGTTTTTTGACCGGATACCATCGCTGGAAAATATACATAGTGTTGCCTGCAATATGGCAACCGGTACCTATGAGGCGGTGAACTTTCTGTTAAAAAAGGGGCATCGCGTTATAGGAATGATCAATGGGCCTACTGCTCTTTACGCTACCAATGAACGGAAGGAAGGCTATATAGAGGCCCTTATTAAACACAGGCTTAAGTATGATCCTTCGCTGATGGTTAATTGCGACCTTACCGAACAAGGCACCAGGACAGCCATGGATACCATGCTGAACAATAAAAGAAAGCCGACCGCCATAGTAGCCTTTAATGATTATGTAGCACTTTTTGCTATACGCTATGCCCGTTCAAAAAATATAAAAATTAATGAGGAGCTTACTTTTGTAAGCTATGCCAATCTGCCATTGATCAATTATATGGACCATGTTCCGGTTGCTTCGGTAGAGCAGTTCCCATACCTGCAGGGCCAAAAGGCCACTGATATACTTATTGATCTTTTGAATAATCGCCAGGCTAAAGATGAAACAAAACAAGCCTATTATAATATTATCGTAGAATCTCAACTGGTGATCAATCAGCAATCGCCAATTTAACTGCGGTTTTCCCGGAAAATTAGTCAAACGTTTGCATGCCTTTTTGCTGCTGTAATTAATTAGGTTTGATTTTTAAGCAGCAAAAAATAGTCCTGAAGCTTTCTGCAGTACATATTAGTGGTAGTTAAATTATAAATACACATGAACATGTATAGGATAAGGGATAAGTTTATATATGACACACCAAACTATAACTGATCACGTCTTAACTGAATTCGGGTTACATCCTGCCGATTACCAGGTTCAGCAATTTGGTTCCGGACTGATCAACCATACTTTTAAGGTATCAGGGCAAAATAAAGCATTTATCCTGCAACAGGTTAATGAGGAAGTTTTTAAACAGCCTGAATATATTACCGATAACTTAAGCCGACTCCAGGCTTACTTTTCAACCATGCACCCCAATTATCTTTTTGCAGGTGCTGTGGCCTCAAAATCTGGTAGTTTTTTAATAAGATCAGAAGCCGGAGCGTACTACAGGTTATTTGAATTTATTGAAGGCTCGCATACTATCAATTCAGTAAATACTGTTAAAGAAGCATTTGAGGCTGCAAAGCAATTCGGAAAATTTACTGTTCTGCTGAATGATTTCGACGCAGGCACTTTAAAATATACCTTAACCGACTTTCATAACTTATCAGCCAGGTTCAAACAGTTTAAATCAGCCTGTAAAAATGCGCAGACGGAAAGGATCAACCTTGCTGCTGATGAAATTAAAGCAGTTTATAACCATTACAACATATTGCAAATTTATAAACAGGTTGTTACCGGGGGCCAAATACTGGTAAGGGTTATTCATCATGACACCAAAATAAGCAATGTGCTTTTTGACAAACACCAAAATGGGTTATGCGTAATAGACCTGGACACGGTAATGCCGGGATACTTTTTAAGCGATGTAGGCGATATGATGCGGACATACCTTTCACCTGCCAATGAAGAAGAAACTGATTTGTCGAAAGTTACCATCAGGGAAGACATCTTTGCGGCTATTTGTTCCGGTTATCTTTCAGAAATGGGCAGCGTTTTAACGCTTAAGGAAAAAGAACATTTTATTTTTTCAGGTGAGATGATGATCTATATGCAGGCTATCCGCTTTTTAACTGATTACCTCAATAACGACATTTATTACAAGCCGAAATACGAAGGTCATAATTTAAATCGTGCAAAAAATCAATTTAAATTATTAAGCGAATACATAGCCGCTGGGGAAAAAATCAAGGTGGTTATAGCTAAGACGGAAATTAATAATGATATTCTCCAATAAAACAGGCTGTTATGAACAAAATTTCAGTTATAAGTATTTTAATCCTGCTACTACGGCTTTCATCAGTTTCTGCGCAGCAAGTAAAATACGTCAGCGGGCATAACGAATGGAATGCCGACTCATTGGGTAACCACCGCGCGGTGGTGCGGGTAGTAAAGGCGGGCGAAGTGGCTAAGGTATGGTTGGAATGGCGCCGTCGGGATGACCCGACAGGTAAAGAGATCATTGTAGTGGATTCTGCCGGCAACAAGCGTGTTGTTAATGTGCAGGCGGAGGATATATCCCGCGCGGGAGCAACGCTTTATTTCGAGCCGGTTTCGGGCCCCGGCATTTACTATGTTTATTATATGCCTTATCATATTAAAAAAGGCTCCAATTACCCCAATGCCATCTACCTGAAATGGAACAACCATGCCGATGCAGGCTGGCTTACCAAAATAAAGACCGAAAGCGTAACGGATGCAAAGCTGGAATACATCGAATCGATAAACGCACTGAACAGTTTTTACCCGATGGAGGTAATTGCTACTGATGATGAAGTTGCCCGGATTACTTCTTCAAATAGTAAAATGCCCTTCCTGGTTTTCCCGGAGGACAGGATGCATCCTATAAAGATGGCCACAGATATACCGCAAAGGTGGGTGTTAAGGCCTTATACCGAAGCGTTTACTGACAGTGCATCTAAAGGCGAGAACTTCTCTTTTCAGTTAGGGGTATATGCTTATAAAGGTGATTTGCAGGCTGTAAACATAAAGTTTGCCGACTTAAAGAGCGAAAGCGGACATGTTATACCCGCCCGCTTATTCTCCTGCCTGAATACTGACGGCACTAACTGGGATAATACTGTACTGAAAAAAACGGTTTCTGTTAATAAAGGGCATATACAAGCCATGTGGTGCCTGCTTGATGTCCCCAAAAATACAATCGCAGGAACATATAAGGGTATTATCAGTATGCAGGCAAAGGGTACGGCAGCTATCCCGGTAGCGCTAACCCTCGTAATAAAAAACACCGCACTTGCGGATGGCGGCGTAAACGAACCCTGGAAACAAACCCGCCTAACCTGGCTTAACTCCAATTTGGGACAGAAGAATGACGTCATCAAACCCTACATCCCCCTAAAAATACAAGGCAACAGTATTAGCCTGCTGGGGCGTAAGCTCAGCATCGCGCCAACCGGTTTGCCTGCACAGATCACAACTTATTTTACTGAAGAAATGACGGGTATAGGCAGACAGCCAAACAACATCTTATCATCACCATTTCAATTTAAAGCAATATTGCAAAACGGTGCGTCTTTGAAATGGCTCAGTGGTAAAACCAATTTCAGTCAGCCGGAACCGGGTACGGTAAATTGGTCTGCTACGAGCCAGGCCCCGGGCATGGAGATGAAAGTAAATGGCAGCCTGGAGTTTGACGGTTTTGTACATTACATAGTCAGGATAATCGCCAAAAGAAACATCAAATTGGATGATATCGGTATGCAGATCCCTTTCCGAAAGGATGTGGCGCAATACATGATGGGCCTTAATCTGAAGGGTACAAAAATGCCATCAGCTTACCAGTGGAAATGGGATGTGGCAAATAAAAACCAGGATGGCGCATGGATAGGTACAGTTAATGCCGGTTTGCAATTTTCCTTAAGAGATCAGCATTATATGCGCCCGCTCAATACCAATTTTTACCTCGAAAAGCCGCTGGTGCTGCCAGCTTCGTGGGGTAATAACGGGGCAGGTGGCATTGATATGAGTGAAAAAGACGGAAGCGTAGCGGTAAACAACTACAGCGGCCCGCGCGATATGAAAAAGGGCGATACGCTTTACTATGATTTTAACCTGATGATAACGCCTTTCCACCCCATCAATACCGAACAACAATGGGATTTGCGCTTTTATCATCATTATAATAACGTGGACACCATTAAAGCAACCGGCGCAACGGTAATTAATATCCATCATGGTACGCCCATCAATCCTTACATCAACTACCCGTTTATTGCCCATGCCGCTATGAAGGCTTATATCGATTCGGCACATGACCTGGGCTTAAAGGTTAAAATTTATAACACGGTGCGCGAGCTTTCCAACAGCGCTTATGAAATATATCCTTTACGCAGCCTGGGACATGAAGTATATTCAACCGGGAAAGGCGGGGGATATTCCTGGCTACAGGAACATTTGGGCAGCGATTATATTGCCGGCTGGTACGTTCCCGAAGTAAAAGATGCCGCCGTAGTGAACAGCGGGATGAGCCGCTGGCATAACTATTATGTAGAAGGTATGAACTGGCTGGTGAACAATGTAGGTATCGACGGTATTTATTTGGACGATGTAGCTTATGACCGCACCACCATGAAGCGCATTAAGCGGGTGCTCACGCAAAACGGGCACCCCGGCATCATCGATCTGCACTCGGCCAACCAATACGATAAGGCCGACGGCTTTAATAACAGCGCCAACCTGTACATGGACCATTTTCCTTACCTGAACCGTTTATGGTTTGGTGAGTATTTTGATTATGAGCACAACGATCCAGCCTTTTTCCTGGTGGAAGTATCCGGCATACCTTATGGATTGATGGGCGAAATGTTGCAGGGAGGCGGTAATCCATGGCGGGGCATGATATACGGCATGACTAACCGGATGCCATGGTCTGACAATGCCGACCCGCGCCCGATATGGAAGGCCTGGGATGATTTCGGTATCAAAGGCAGCCGCATGATAGGCTATTGGGTAAAAAGCAACCCGGTAAAAACCAATGACACTGCTATACTGGCAACCGTTTACAAAAAGGATAAAAAGGCGATGATAGCCATTGCCAGCTGGGCCACTTCGGACAAGAACGTGAAACTTTCCGTTAACTGGAAAAGCCTCGGCATTGATCCGGCTAAAGCGATAATTAGTGCACCTGCCATTAAAAACTTTCAGTCAGCACACGAGTTTTTGGCGGGAGATAGCATTCCTGTGCAAAAAGGCAAAGGCTGGCTGCTGATTGTAAGTGAGAAGAATATAGTGAAATGACCAATACCATAAATTTATTAACTGTTCCGCGTATTGAAGCACCTTATGAGGCTGATGCGAGTGACCTGCGGCGCATATTCACCGACTGTAACGTTGAAAATCTGTTGTTTGAACCATGGAAGAGCGGTAACGGCAAAGCAGCGGATGTAGCGTTTAAAATATTTTATAATGACGATGCTGTTTTTCTGCAATACATAGTTAAAGAAAAATATCTCAGAACTGCTTATACCCACACGAATGACCCGGTTTATAATGACAGCTGTGTGGAGTTCTTTATCGGGTTTAAAGCGAACGGTGAATATTACAATTTTGAATTTAATGCATCAGGGACGCCGTTTGCGGCATTTGGTACAAGTAAATCAAGGGGGCTACTCGATCCGTCGGTTGTTAACCGGATAAAAAGATATTCATCGATCAGTATAGTTGAAGATAATAACCTTCCCCATCATTGGGAACTAATGATTGTAATCCCTTTAGATGTGTTTGATAAAGATGATGTTCGGTCACTTACCGGAATTACAGCTAAAGGCAACTTCTATAAATGCGGCGATCAATTGCCGGAGCCGCACTTTTTATGCTGGAATAACATCCAGGCTGATGAACCTGATTTTCACCGGCCTGAATATTTTGGGGACATATTATTTGAATAATCGATATAAAAAATGAAGATCAAATCAATACACCTTCTCTTATTGCTGCTGCTGGTATATAGCAGGGATTATGCACAGGCAAAGCACACTTTTGAAATAAAAGACGGCAGCTTTTTGTATGATGATAAGCCGATACAAATACATTCCGGTGAAATGCATTTTGCGCGTGTGCCCAGGCCTTATTGGCGGCAAAGGTTAAAAATGATGAAAGCCATGGGGCTAAACGCCGTAGCTACCTATGTATTCTGGAATTACGAGGAAACTGCGCCCGGCGTTTGGGATTTTAAAACCGACAGCCGCGACGTGGCAGCGTTTGTAAAAACGGCGCAGGAGGAAGGATTGATGGTAATTCTCCGTCCGGGCCCTTATGCGTGTGCCGAGTGGGAATTTGGCGGCTATCCATGGTGGCTGCAAAAAAATAAGGACCTGGTGATCAGGACTAATAATCAGCCTTTTCTCGACTCATGCCGGGTATATATCAATCATTTGGCTGAACAGTTAAAAGGCTTACAGATAACACATGGCGGTCCGATTATTATGGTGCAGGTTGAAAATGAATTCGGCTCCTATGTAGCCCAGCGTAAAGATATTCCGCTTGAACAGCATAAAGCATATATAACCGCTATTAAGCAGGAACTTACTGATGCAGGTTTTGATGTGCCCATGTTTACGGCTGATGGTAGCTGGTTGTTGAACGGTGGTAGCGTAAAAGGTGCCCTGCCCACAGTTAACGGCGAAGACGATACCACCAAAGTTCGCAAATCGGTTAATGAATATCATGACAACAAAGGGCCTTATATGGTTGCCGAATTTTACCCCGGCTGGCTCGATCACTGGGCTGAAGATTTTGTAAAGGTAGGCGCCGGAGATGTGGTTAAACAAACTGATAAATATTTAAAAGCAGGCATATCATTCAATTTTTATATGATACATGGCGGCACAAATTTTGGCTTTTATTCCGGAGCTAATTATGATGAAAACCACGATATTGAGCCTGATATCACCAGCTATGATTATGATGCGCCAATAAATGAAGCGGGTTGGGTTACCCCTAAATTTGATTCGCTGCGAGAGGAATTACAGCGCTATAGTAAAGCTAAATTACCGCCTGTACCCGCCGCCGCGAAAGTTATCCAGTTGCCTGCAATAAATTTTAGCTCTTCTGCCGACCTATTTAGCATGGTAAATCAAATGACGCCGATTGAGAACGACACGCCAATGTCCTTCGAGGACCTGGATCAGGGCTATGGCTATGTGCTTTACAGGCGGAAATTTAATCAACCGATAAGTGGAAAGCTGGTTATTAATGGTTTAAGAGATTATGCGCTTGTTTACGTCAACGGAAAAAAGGTAGGTGAATTAAACCGCGTTACCAAAACCTATTCATTAGATGTTGATATTCCATTTAACAGTACTCTTGACATTTTGGTAGAAAATTTGGGCAGAATTAATTACGGAGCGGAAATTACCCATAATCTTAAAGGTATAATAACCCCGGTTACCATAGCAGACCAGGAAATAACGGGCAATTGGAAGATGTATAAATTGCCTATGTCCGAAGTTCCCGAAATACCCCAACAGCGCCAGGCTGCTGTTATTGATCATCCGGCAGTCTATCATGCTGCATTCAACCTGAACGAAACAGGGGACACCTTTTTGGATATGGGTACCTGGGGAAAAGGCGTAGTATTTGTAAATGGCCATAACCTCGGAAGATATTGGAAAGTTGGGCCACAGCAAACGCTTTATCTGCCCGGCTGCTGGCTGAAAAAAGGAGAAAATAATATAACGGTATTTGAACAGATCAATGATGTTATTCAACAGGACATAAAATCCGTTAAACTGCCGGTTTTGGATCAGCTTGAATTACCAGCTAAAAATTGAAAAACAGTGGTTGTTTTTGTGCCTCACTGGTTCCAATTAATCCGCACAATTTCTGCATAAAAAACATGAAAAGCCTCTCTATTTCATTAGAGAGGTTTTCGGAGTGATCCCGTTGGGACAATTCTCGAACCAATTTGTCAAAGAATTAAGGGAAATAGATTATTTTAACTACCCGGGGAAGATTAGAGAAAGGGTATAGTCCCGGAGGGTAATGGAGATTTTTTTCAGCCAGGAAAAAGCAAATCGAAACTACATATTGCAACACCTTTTTTTGTTGTTTTAAAGATTAATATAACCGGTTCGGTCAGTGATTTAACTTTTTTGTTAAATTTGGTTTTCTGACTTTGAATGCGTGATACAGAAAGCAATAGGATTGAAGATAAGTTGCTGCTCCTAAAGTTAAAGGAAGGGAACAGCGCGGCTTTTGATGCCATTTACGAAAAATACTGGCAGCAACTTTACGCGGCCGCATTTAAACGCCTTCAAGACCCCGACCAGGCGAAAGACACCATCCAGGACATTTTTTTGCAGCTTTGGCTAAAAAGAGAAGAAAGCAATATTGATAACCTTCCGGCTTACTTGTTTTCTTCGGTTAAAAACAGGGTGTTTAACTGGATGGAAAGAGAACGCAAATTTACACCAGTACCGGATATTTTGCTGCAATTAGAGGTATCGATGGACCACGCTGATGCCGGCTTGTTACGGAGAGAATTTATGCAAACTTATGAGGCATTGATAGCTACGCTTAGTCCTTCAAAACAAATGATTTTCAGAATGCGTTATCAGCAGGAACTTTCCACCGCCGAAATTGCCGACCAATTACAAATCTCCCGTAAAACAGTTCAAAACCAGTTGGCAAAAGCAATTGCCCAATTGAGGGCATCTCTTTTACTTATTTCTGCCCTGCTATTATTTAGCAATTATTGAAGGAAAACAAAAGCCGGTTTTTTTATTTCCTTCCTTCCAAAATTACCTTAAATCCTATTATTTTTCTTTTTGAGGCTAAGTATTTCTGCGTTTTTGTTAAAACGAGTGAAAAATATTTTAATAAAGCGTGGGACTTTTTCCATTTCGGCTGTCATGTATTAAAAAAGCAGGCAAGACTTAAATGAAAAAATCAGAATTCCTTAAAATTCTAAGAAAATATAACCAGGAAAGTGCTTCTGACGAAGAAAAAGCTTTTCTTTCTGCTTATTATAACCTCTTTGAGGCAGAACCTGATGTTGTTGAGTTGCTGGAGGCCGCTGAAAGGGAAACGCTTAAAACCCAAATTAAAGCAACCATTGATCGCCGGATTGAGTTAAATCAAAATAAACGACCAGCAAAAATATATACCATGGCCCGCCGGATGGTGGCAGCGGCTATATTGCTGATTGCGGTAGGGGCGGCCTTTGCCGTTTATTTATACGGCGGGCAATTGCTTCACGATGATAATTATGTCGGTAGAAACATTCCGCCAGGAGGAAATAAAGCCATATTAACACTGGCAAATGGATCAAAAATCGTATTGACCAACGCAAAAAATGGCATATTGGTACTTCAGGGAGGTGTTAGAGTTATCAAGACCCCAAACGGGCAAGTTATTTATGACGCCTCCGACGCGGGCAATATCACCGACACTGTTTATAACACAATTACTACTCCTCGCGGCGGCCAGTATATGGTTATGCTGCCGGATAGCAGCAAAGTATACCTCGATGCTGCTTCATCCCTGCGTTTCCCAACAGTTTTTACAGGAAAAACCCGGACGGTCTTTTTAACAGGCGAAGGTTACTTTGAAGTAGCACATAACAAAAACAAACCATTTCATGTGGTGGCTGGTGGCCAAACCGTTGAGGTGCTGGGCACCCATTTTAATATAAATGCCTATGACGATGAGCAGTACATCAGCACTACTTTGCTCGAAGGCAGTGTAAAGGTTTCGTTAGGCAAATCCATAGCAATACTTGCCCCGGGCGACCAGGCGCATACACTATCCGGCAATGGACTTTCCGGCATCGAAGTTTATAAGGGCATTAATACCGATGCTGCAGTTGCATGGAAAAACGGCTACTTTAATTTTGAAAATGCAGATATACAAACTATTATGAAGCAGTATGCCCGCTGGTATGATGTAAAAATTGTTTTCGACGGCAAGGTAGACGAACGGTTATTTTCGGGCGAAATACACCGTAACCTTAATGCTTCCGAGGCACTGGAATTGCTCGATTATGCTGATGTACATTTTAAAATTGATGGAAAGACGATAGTCGTATCACGATAATTAAATAAATTATATTTAACAACCCCCAAAAAATATGGAAAAAAACATACAAAAGCAGGAATAAACTCCCTCGGGGCACCCATAAAAAAACCGCAGAAGTACTTCGACCTACCTCTGCGGAAAATAGCTGGGTTAACCCTTCTGTCCGATAGGTATCGGGGCAGAAAAACAATTTGGCTAAACTATTAGATGTATTAACCCAAAACTTGACAAAAGTAATGAAATTAAATGCTTTTACTAAAGCTGTCCGCTTTTTTGGCGGATTGCTTTCCCCTAAAGTAATACTGGCAATGAAAATAACCACTTTTCTATTGATGATAGCCTTGGTGCAGGCAAGCGCCAAAAGTTATAGCCAGATCAGCCTCAACGAAAAAAATGCACCGTTGGCAAAGGTGCTCAAATCCATTAAAAACCAAACCGGCTATTCTTTCTTCTATGAAAATAAAGATGTAGAGAATATGAAGGTAGATATCCAGGTGAGGGATGCCTCGCTTGACCAGGTATTATCCATTTGCCTCAAAGATATCCCGCTTAGTTACAAGGTTATTGAAAACAACGTGGTGCTAAAGAGGAAAGACGAGTCGCTTATTGGCAAATTTTTTGATATGATGGCCTTGCCCGTGACGGTAAGCGGGGTTGTAACCGATGAAACCGGCCCATTGCCAGGTGTAACCGTAACCGTAAAGGGGACTAATAAAGCAACAACTACAGATGACAAAGGCGAATTCGTATTACGGGCAAGTGAGAATGATATACTTGTTTTTACTTATGTGGGCTATAAAACCCAGGAAGTAATTGTAAAAAATATCACTTCATTCAAAATAAAACTGGAGAAGGATGTTGCCGGCCTTGACCAGGTAGTTGTAGTTGCTTACGGCTCAACTCAAAGAAAGGACCTGACGGGTTCCGTATCATCGATAAGCGCTACCGAAGTAGAAGATGTTCCCTACGGTACGGTAGATAATGCCATTGCCGGTAAAGCAGCAGGTGTGGAAGTTACCAAAACGGATGGTTCGCCCGGTGGCGCAGTGCGTGTAAGGATACGTGGTTCAAGTTCATTTTTAGGGGGCAATGACCCTTTGTATGTAATTGATGGTGTGCCCTTGCAGGTTGAGAGCAATTATATTAATCCCGGTTATGATGTAAGCAGCCCGGTTGGGAATAATGTTACCGCTGCAGGCGGTGTAAGTGCTGGATTGTCTACTTCATTTGTAAATGGGTTAAATAGCCTGGGCGGATTGAATCCTGATGATATAGAATCGATAACCATATTGAAAGATGCTTCTTCTACCGCAATTTACGGTTCGAAAGCTGCGAATGGTGTAGTGATCATCACCACTAAAAAAGGTAAAAAGGATATGAAGCCGGTAATAACGGCCAGCTATTATAGTACGGTTACTTCACCTATTACCCCGCATGTACTGGATGCCCCGCAATACGAACAACTGATGACAGAAGCAGCACAGAATGACTACAATGTAAGAACAGCGGCTGGCGCTTCTATCCCTGCAAATACCGAAGCCATATTAAATAACCCGTCGTCATATTTCGGTACAGCCAATACCGACTGGATAAAGGAGGTTACCCGCACAACCGTTGCGGATAATGCTGAGCTGACCGTTCAGGGTGGTGGAAATTCTTCTAAATACTTTACTTCCCTTTCTTACAATAGCACCCCCGGTGTAGTGGATGGTACTGACTACCAGCGAATATCCGGAAAGATCAATATGGAGAATGAGATCGGTCCGAAGTTCAAGTTTATTACCAATATTATATTGGGATATACCAACCAGGATATAGGCGATGGCGCATACGACCAGGCGCTGATAGCCAGGCCGGATTATTCTCCCTATGACGCCTCAGGGAATTATACCGATTTTTCGCAGGTCGGTGCTTCTTACCAGGGCTTTCAAAATCCTGTGGCCCTGCTCTCTGCAACCAACAATGCCAAAACAGTAAGCTTGCTGGGTTCAATTTCGGGCATGTATGACATTACAAAAAATTTACAGTTCAAGAGCACTGTTTCGCTTAATATGCAGGATTACAACCAGCGTAACTATACGCCCAGCTATATTGATATCGGCAGTTTTTATGGCAATGTGACCAATAATGGCGGTATAGGAAGTAACTCTAACAGCAGGTTAACGGACTGGTTTTTAGAAAATGCACTTAGCTATGATAAGGCGCTTGACAAAAATAATAAACTAAATGTTTTACTGGGGCAATCCTATGAAACGGATAAAACCAGCTTCTTCAGCGCTACAGGGACCGGCTATCCTAATGATAATGTATTAACCAGCCTGTCATCTGCGGTTACCCCGCTAATCGTCAGGGGGGATGACCCATCATTGCCACAGGCCTATTTATTATCATTTTATGTACGCGCCAATTATAGCTTGATGGATAAGTACTTGTTTACTTTCACAGGCCGTACAGATGGTTCTTCTAAATTCGGCCCAAGCAATAAGTTTGGGTACTTCCCTTCAGGAGCTGTTGCCTGGCGCATTTCCCAGGAGGATTTCCTGAAAAATGTAAGCTGGATCAGCGATATTAAATTGAGGGGCAGCTACGGCCTTACCGGTAACCAAAACATTGGCAATCAAATGTACCGTACCTTATACAGCCCCTATTCTTATGCTGGTAGCAGCGCCTTGATCCCTACGCAATTGGGCAACCAGGATATTAAATGGGAGAGCACCCGGGAAGCAGACGGCGGTGTAGACATTTCTTTATTTGGCGACAGGCTATCGGCAACGGTTGATTATTATAACAAACAAACCAGCGATGCACTATTAAGCTTACCTATTGCACCAAGCAGTTCATACGCGTCAATACTTTCAAACGCGGTTGGTATTAAAAATACCGGTGTGGAAGTGACAGTTCAGGGTGATATTATCCATACTAAAAATTTTAAATGGACTGCGGGCTTCAATGCTACGTGGACCAATTCCGTGGTAACCAAACTGAATTCAAATGCCGATTTAACTCAAATAGGCAGTTTAACAGGTTTGGATATTGGCAATACTACCCTTATCCAGGGGAAACCACTTGGTTTAATAACCGGCCTTACCGTAACCGGTATTATAAAAACGCAGGCCCAGCTCGATGCTTATAAAAAACAGCTGGGTAGCCTTTATTCCACTTACATTTTCCCCTACCTCAGTATAGGCGATCCAATGTATAAGCTAACACCGAATTCAATTGGCGCATATCCGGATTTCAATACTATAATTGCTGATGCTGCGCCTAAATATTTTGGTGGCATTACCCAGGGATTTACTTATAAAAAATTCGACCTGCAGTTTTATTTTACGTTTTCTGAAGGCGGTAAGCTGGTATGGGGCGATCACGTGTCAAGTGTTGAATTTGTCGGCACATCCAACGCCAACGTTGCAATGCTCGACAGGTATACGCCAAGCAATCCAAATGCAGTTGATCCGCGATTAGTATTAAATAACGATGACGGTTTCTATTATAAATCAAACCTGGACGTGTTCAGTTCCTCGTACCTGAAATTGCGCACATTAACGCTTAACTATCATTTTGACAAAGCATTATGGATGGAGAAAGCGGGCATGAAAACAGCAGAATTATTCATGTCGGCCACTAATTTGTTCACCATAACCAAGTATCCCGGTAACGACCCTGAAACATCCGAGGATCCATATAGTGTAACCGGTGGTTATTTTGATGTGAGCAATTACCCTACAGTGAGAACTTTCTCCATGGGGGTCAGAGTAGGTTTTTAATTTTTACCCTTTAACATTAAGTAAAATGAAAAATAAAAATATAACATACCTGGTGATTATAATTGCCAGTAGCTTGTCGTGGTCGTGCAAAAAAGAATTAAATGTGTACCCGACCACATCAGAGGTAGATGGGAATGTAATAGTAGATACTAAAAGCGCCGAGACTGTTTTAAATGGCGTTTATTATCGCTTTGCCGATGCCGGAGCAGATAATAACAGTGTACCCACTATATTTTGGACAAGTGTAAATGAAATAATGCCTTCTGAGCTGGCCAATTCTTTAAGCAAATCAGGCGGTGATGATGGTTTTTATTCAATCACCTTCAATTCCAAAACCAGCGGTATTGATCTGATATGGGATTATGGCTATAACCTGGTAAATGCTGCCAACGGTTTTATCTCGAATGTTACGCCGGTTGTAAAAATACCCGCTGCTACCAAAACAGAAATGCTTGCAGAAGCTAAATTTCTCCGCGCTTTTGGCAACAGCGAATTGTTGTTGTATTATGGGCAGTATTATGATCCGACCAGCAAATATGGCATCATCCTAAGGACCTCGCCGGTAACTTCCAGCAATATCAATTTGCCAAGGAGCAGCGTTGCGGCCACTTATAGTTCTATTTTAGCCGATCTGGATACTGCGATAGCAGGTTTGCCGGGCTTAAATAGTGAAATATACTATGCTAATTTATCTGCTGCGAAGTTATTGAAGGCGCGTGTGCTGATCAACCGCGGTGCAACAGGTGATTATGCCGAAGTGATCAGCCTTGCCAATGATGTGATAACCAATGGCCCTTTTACATTAGAAGACAGTGTTAAAGATATTTTTTTAACAAAAGGTTTTTCAAGTAAGGAAGTTATATTAGCAGTTCAGCCGTATCCTACAGAAACCTTTAAATTCCAGGATAACCAGTTTTATGGCCAGTACCCGGCTTCTAATGCTTTTGTAACATTATTAGCCAACGATCCCCGGAACCAATGGGTTTACAGAAACGATAATGGCGGTACTGAGTATGGCCAATATTATGGCCCTATAAATGAATTAACAAAATACTATTCAGGTAATACGGTCAACCCGGTCCAAACACCGCTTTCCGAAGATTGTTACGCATTCAGGCTTACCGAAGCCTACCTGTTAGAGGCAGAAGCTATTACCTTATCTAACGGCAATTTGGCAACCGCCAAAACGCTATTGCAAACTGTGGAAGCGCATGCCGGGATTAAGGATTTTACAGCTATTACCAATGCCACCACACCTGCGGCGCTACAGTTACTGATTGTAGAAGAAGAAATAAAGAATTTCTTTTCTGAAAATGGGGCCGACTGGTTTGCATTGCGCAGGCTGCCGCTAAGTACCATTACCACATTGCAGCCGGGGATAACGTCTGTTAACCAGTTGACATTCCCGATACCTTATTCTGAAACTTCTGTTAACAACCAGGTAATTCAAAATCCCGGCTATTAGTAACGTTTAAAAAGTAAAGACATGAAAAAAAATATTTTCGCCTGTATTGCCGCCACGTTTGCAATATTGGTGTTGAGCGTTAATTTATATGGGCAGGAACAGTATGATATAAAAGGCTCTATCAATGGCATATCATCCGGCATTGCAAAATTGTCGCTTTATCATGAAGACGACCGCACAACTAAAATAGTTGATAGCGGGGCCATCATAAATGGTTCATTCGAACTTAAAGGAAAAATAATACCCCAAATGATGTCAATCATTATAGAACCGGGTAACTGGAGCTTTAATGTATTTGTTGAAGGGGCGGTGATCACGGTAAGTGCCGATACTTCGGGAGCGCAGCATTATGATTATACCCGGTACGGAATGGGAAAAGGCGCCAGTATTACAAAATCTACTGAAACAGGATCCAAAAATTACGATGACTGGATGGCGTATCAAAATGATCCGGGGCAAAAACAGTATGATAAAGTTTTTGACGATCTCGACAAAAAGTTTAAAGCAACCGGCACTGATATTGATGCCCAATATAAAGTCCGCGATGAGCTGGATTCGGTAGAAAAATTGAAACAGGCCTGGCAAAAGCAAAAAATTGACCAGTATGTTGCGCAAAACCCCTCGTCGCCTGCCGGTATTTATATGTTCGATCAATTATACCGGTTTGTTAGCGGCACCATGTCATATGCCGACCTGGATGCTATGTTAAATAAATTTTCAGGCGAAGCGGTTGAGACACCTTATTATGACAGCCTGGTTGCTTCAAGAAAAAGGTTAAAGGCCGTGCAGCCCGGTAGTGTAGCCCCTGACTTTACATTATTGAAACGCGATAGCTCAAAATTTACTTTGTCATCTTTTTATAAAGGCAAATACACCTTGCTCGATTTTTGGGCAAGCTGGTGCCATCCCTGTAGGCAGGCCATCCCGCATTGGAAGGACGTATATCAAAAATATCACGACAAGGGATTTGATATTGTAAGTGTTTCCGACGATAATAAATGGAGCAATTGGACAAAAGCCATGGACGAAGAAAAAATGCCGTGGACGCAGGTTGACGATACTTTTCCGAAAAAGAATATGCCGGCAGAAGTGGGTAGTTTGTACATGACCACCTTTATACCTTTTTATGTACTGCTGGATAAGGATGGGAAAATATTGGTTTACACCGGCGATGAAACAAAGATCGATGAAAAGTTAAAAGAGATCTACGGTGAATAATAAGGTGTTATAGTTAATCAGGTCAACCCCGGCGTGTGCCGGGGTTTGATTGAACTCGTTCCTTTCTGAATTATTAAATAATCTCAACTCATTATGAAAAAATTTAAGGTGATAGGCACTATTGCTGTGCTGTTATTTTTAAAAAATGGCTTTGCCCGGGCACAGGATACCGGTAAATCATTCCAGATCAGCGGACACCTGGACGGTACCCCTGTCGATTCGGTTTTGTTTTATTATGAAGATGGTGTGGGCAAATATGCGCATGAAGCTAAGCCGATTGTAAATAACGAATTTACATTAAGCGGTTACATCAACCATCCCGAAAGCGCACGGATCATGTTTAAAAAAACGGGCGAAGTGATCAATCGGTACCAGCAGGAAGACAGGTTAAAGGAATTTTACATAGAACCCGGCAATATGGCCATTGCCGGAGACCCTTCTGATTTAAAGAGCCTTAAACTAAGCGGCTCGAAAACTGAAACTGAATTTGAAGAACTGGATGCAAAAACTACACCCATCCGCGAGGAGATGAAGCCGCTGGAAGAAGCTTTTATGAAGGAAAAGGATCATGAAAAGGCTGCAGCTATCCATGATCAGTTTGAACCCTACAATGCCCGGATCAAAAAAATAACCTATCAATTTTTCCTGGACCACCCAAATTCTTATGTAACACTGGATATGATGCGCTACTATGTATCCAGTATGAGCCTTGATTCGACCAAAAGGGTATTTAACAGTTTCAATGATGAACTGAAAGCTACCGATGCGGCTAAAGAATTGGAAACCCAGATTAAAAACATTGAAGCAGGCCTGCCTGGTAGCATAGCGCCGGCATTTACAAAAACGGATATTAATGGAAAGCCTTTATCCTTAGCCGATTTCAAAGGCAAATATGTGATGCTTGATTTTTGGGCGAGCTGGTGTGTGCCCTGCCGCAAAAGCAACCCACACATGATTGAGCTTTACAACAAATACAAAAGCAAAGGTTTTGATGTAATTGGTATTGCTGATGACGATGGAAAAACTGCGGTATGGAATGCCGCGGTGGCTACAGACGGGGTAGGTATTTGGCATAACATACTGCGGGGACTTAATATGGATATGATAATGAAACACATCCCAAATCCTAACGACCTGGATCAGCAATATGGCATCGCTTCAATCCCAACCAAAATATTAATAGGTCCGGACGGAAAGATATTAGGCCGCTTTGGCGACAGTTACGGCGGTACCGAAGAAGATATGGATAAAATGCTGGCTTCTATTTTTGATAAACAACCATGAAAAGAAAATTAAAATTTGTTTTACTTATTGTGTTAGCAGCAATAAGCAAAGTACAGGCACAGGATGTTAACAGCCCGGCGATAGTTTTTGAAGGCACTGCTGATGCGAAATATAACGGTGAATTTGTACACATATACAATCATCTGCTTAATGAAAAGCACGATAGCGTAATGATAGTAAATGGTGCATTTACGTTTAAGCGGCCATTTAAAGAGCCTACAATTTATATGTTTTATAGCAGCTTTGAGTTAAGGGCAAAACATGGCTATGCCCCATTTGGTATTCTTGTTGACCATCCATCGATAATTCAGTTGAGTGCTGATATGGAAAGTATGGTAAATTCAAAAGTAACAGGTTCCGGGGCGCAGGATGTTTATACCCATTTTAACGCGGAAACAAAGCCTCTTGAAAAAAACCTCATGGATAAATTGTACGCCAAATATGGCAGGGATTATGTGGATAGTAATAACGTTGATACCTCTACCCGGAAATATAAATCGCTCATGAAGGATTATTATGCGATGAGCGCTGAAAATACAACGGCTAAAAATGGAATTTTGGAATCTATTATACGTAAAAATCCCGCCTCATTCGCGTCGATAGTCCTTTTAGACCGTAACATACGTGATTTTGGCCTTACTAAATGGGAGGAGTTATACAATGTACTTACTCCTGCATATAAAAAGGGATATTTTGCAAGTGAGATTGAAAGCAATATTAACGGGATGAAAAGATCGGCGCTTGGTAGTACGGTGCAAAATTTCAGCTTGAATGATCCTAAAGGTATCCCCCTGAATTTTAGTTCGCTTAAAGGTAAATACATATTAATTGACTTTTGGGGTAGTTGGTGCGGGCCTTGTCATGCAGCTTTTCCTGGTCTCAGGGCATTGTATGCCAAATACCACGATAAGGGATTTGAAATTTTAGGTATTGCTACCGAATCAAATAATGACGCTTGGGTTAAAGATGTTGAAAAAGAAAAGTTGCCCTGGCTGCAAATGGTAGATATAAAAGGCACACAAAGCGTATCCCAAACTCAATTTGCAATCACTGAATACCCAACAACGGTGCTGGTAGACCCTAACGGCAAAATAATTGGCAGATTTGGCGATAATGGCAAAACCGAAACGGATAGGGATAAACAACTTGCTTCAATTTTTGGCATGTGATTTAACCAACCGAAAAGACAAATAACAATATTAAACTTCATTAGTAAAAACTGTAAAATATACAGTAATATAACCCATGTAGCAGAAAATTTATGGTTTTTGAGAGTTTGATTGTTGCTCATGTTAGTTATCTCCATCTTCAAACAAAAATCACTGGTTTTTAATCTTAACTGAACAGAAAAATGAAAAATATTAAATCATTATTAGTTGTTGTTATAACTATCATAACACCTGCGCTACTAAAGGCACAAGTTGCCGCATACACGTTAAACGGGAAAGTTGGCCAACTATCAGCGCCGGCTAAAGCATATTTAATGTATAGTAATGCCGCGGGCCGGCAAACTGATTCAACCACGATAACCAATGGCGCATTTACATTCACGGGCACTATTGATGTGCCTAAAAGCGCTTATTTAATTATCAATAAAAATGGATCAGGCGTTCGTTCAAATGATATAAGTTATATCAACCTGTATTTAGAGCCGGGAGACATCTCTGTATCGAGCCCTGATTCAATTGATAATGCAAAAATTTCGGCAGGCCCTGTTAACACGGATAATGAAAAATTAAAGATATTATTAGCATCCGTAAACGCAAAAATGGCACAGCTGAATAAAGATTACCAGGCTGCATCTGCCGAACAAAGAAAATCAAAAGAGTTCAGCGATCACATTGAAAAAAGAAGCGATTCTATCCAAGCGGAGCAAAAAGCGGTTTACCTGGCTTTTATCAAAGCAAACTCAAATTCATTGCTGAGCCTGTTTTCTATAAAAAACTATGCAGGAGCAGTTCCTGATGTAAATGAAGTTGAACCTTTATTTAATTCGCTTTCTGCGGATGTCCGTTCATCTGCTGCCGGCGTGGAGTATGCGGCTGATATTGCGAAAATGAAGATAACGGCAGTTGGGGCAATGGCCCCCGACTTTACGCAGACAGATACATCGGGTAAAGCAGTTTCCCTGCACGATTATAAGGGCAAATATGTACTGGTAGACTTTTGGGCAAGCTGGTGCGGACCGTGCAGGGCAGAGAACCCCAATGTGGTAAAGAATTTTAATGAATATAAGAACAAGGGCTTTACCGTTCTCGGGGTATCGCTTGACCAGCCGAATGCCAAAGACAAATGGATAAAAGCGGTGCATGACGACCACCTGAACTGGGCACAGGTTTCCGATTTGAAAGGATGGAAGAATGAAGCGGCATTACTTTATTCGGTGCGGGCTATTCCACAGAACTTTTTGGTTGGCCCTGACGGAAAGATCGTAGCTAAAAATATCAGGGGAGATGAATTAAATAAAACATTAGCCTCGATATTCTCAAAGTGACCAATTGATTATAAAGGATAGGCGGTATCGCTCTTAGTTTCCGACAATACAAAGAAGCTTTGGACAGAGGTTATTTTTGGCAGTGTTCCAAGCTTCCGGTAAAAACGATGATATTCCTCCATATCGCTAGTGGCTACACGGAGTATAAAATCAAATGTGCCGGTCATCTGAAAACATTCCATCACTTCAGGAAACTTAACTACTTCTTGTTCGAAAGTGGTTAAAGTGGCGGCTGTATGATCGTTCAACAGTACCTGGCTAAAGGCAATGAGTGTTTTGTTTAGCTTTTTTCTATCCAGTATCGCTACGATGCGTTGAATATAGCCTTGCTCTTTTAACCGCTTGATACGTTCGTGTATAGTTGCTATGGATTTATGAAGTTTATAGGATATTTCCTTGTTGGTAAGCGATGCGTCTTTTTGCAAAAGCTTTAAAATTTCAATGTCGGTATGGTCTGGTTCCGGATTGGTCATTTGTCCATTTAAAAAGTAAACTGAAAATAATCTTATATAGAACGAGTTTAAGGGTTGAAAATATAAAAAAACATAGTAAATATCAAATAATCCATAAAATTTATGGAAATAAAATAATTGATTGTTATTAATATCGGAATTATTGACTTTTATATTGTTTTATTAAGGTTAAAAAAATGATAAAAAAGAATTACCTGCTAAATATCCTTTCGGAAGATAGAAAAGGATTGGTAAGTATTATTACCAGTATGTTAAACAGAAAGGGCATAGAAATAGAGAGCATATGTGCCGCAAAAACCGATGACCGCACAAATGTTTTGTTGACCATTGAGGTAGTTGCTAATGCTATTGAAATAAAAATGATGGTACTGAAAATTAGAAACATTGTTGACGTATATCATGCAGTGGCATGCTTGCTGGAGAATGCCGCTTATCACAAAGTTGCCCTTTATGTTTTGAATAAGGAGACATGTAATTCTGAGGTATATAATCATATGCAAAAATACGGTGCTGTAATTGTAGGTTATGATAAAGATTGCGTTATTATACAGAAAACAGGAAGGGACGAGCACATCCTGGCTTTATTTAACGTGCTGGACGGCAAGTATTTAAAAGGTTTCAGTAAGAGTGCGGCTATCGCGCTCAGGCCATTTGTAAATGACGATGAAGACCTGGTCATTAGCAGGGCGGCATAATATGCTGCCCTGCTATGCTTGTAATTAAACATGAGAACTAATCCAACTAAAATGTTATTTGATGAAAGAAATATAATGGCCGGCCTGACAATTGAATTAGAAACAAAGTTTACGCATTTATGGCACCTGGTTGGCAATACGCCGATGCTAAAACTTAAATATACTTATAACAATAAGCCAGGTGCCATATATGTAAAGTGTGAGAATTATAACCTCACTGGCAGTGTGAAAGACAGGATGGCATTGTACATCATGTCTCAGGCATATGAAGACAATGTAATAAAGCCGGGTAATGTAATTGTTGAAGCAACTTCGGGTAATACGGGTATTTCATTCGCAGCAATCGGTAAGGCTTTAGGGCATGAAGTAATGATCATGATGCCCGACTGGTTAAGCCAGGAACGCAAGGATATTATAAAGAGTTTGGGTGCCAAGATATATTTAGTGAGCAAAGCCGAAGGCGGATTTTTGGGTAGTATCAGAATAGCAGAATCTTTAGCAGCAGTTTCTGACAAATACTTTCTGCCAAAACAATTTGAGAATAAATACAACGCTGAAGCACATGAAATGACAACAGGGCCGGAAATATGGGAACAACTTAAAAGTGAAGGAAGGAAACCTGATGCATTTATTGCAGGCGTGGGCACAGGCGGCACAGTAATGGGAACCGGAAAATATTTGAAGTCGATGAACCCGTTGATCAGGATACACCCCCTTGAACCGGCAGAAAGCCCTACGCTCACAACCGGTTACAAGGTTGGCAGTCATCGGATACAAGGCATCTCTGATGAATTTATACCGGCAATTGTAAAGCTCGAAGAAATGGATAGCGTGGTGCAGGCAAATGACGGCGATGCTATTATAATGGCGCAAAAACTTTCAAGGCAACTTGGATTGGCTGTTGGCATTTCATCAGGGGCGAACGTCATCGGAGCCATTAAGCTACAGGAACAACTGGGAGGTGATGCCACCGTTGTGACGCTCCTCTGCGACAGCAACAAAAAATACCTGAGTACCGACCTGGTAAAAGATGAGCCTGTAAAGGAGGGTTATGTCTCTACAGAAACAATATTTACCGGTTACCAGCCGATAAGCAGGTTGCCCGGGCCGGTTTTACAAAGATCAATCAATAATTAAAATCAAATTAAAATGAAAAAGTATTATATCACAGCACTTATTGTACTATTATTCATCATAAAAAGCCAGGCGCAGGTATTGACTCCCGTGCACTGGAGTTATGCAGCAAAAAAAACAAGCCCGACCGAAGCTGTTGTATTTCTTAGAGCGACCATCGATCCGGGATGGCATGTGTACTCGCAAACCGTTAAAGATGGGGGCCCGATAAAAACCTCATTTTCATTTAAATCGTCAAAAGATTACCAATTGATTGGTAATACCATAGAGCCAACCCCTATTACCCGGAACGAGAAGGTTTTTAATATGGACGTTAGTTTTTTTGAAACATCCGTCACTTTCCAGCAAAAGATCAAATTAAAATCAAGCCAGGCCATTGTTACCGGCAGTTTGGAGTATATGACCTGCAACGACCGTCAATGCCTGCCCCCCGATGATATCGATTTTAGTATTCCGGTAAAATAACCTGGTAAGCAATGAAATTGATGTTTGCCAAACGGCATGCATGGCTATGCCTTTGCCTGCTTGTTTCCATTTGCTTTGGCTCGTGCTCAATAAAGCATGATACTGCTGCCGGTTTTGCAAGCCAGGCGGAGCCAGGATATTGGGTTATAAAAGCAGTTTTTCAAACCGGCTATTATCCCTACAGCATCCATGCATATAACCTACCGGGAAATGACGATATGGAAATAATCGGAGCAGATTATCATTTGGGCGGTCGTGGCCCCATCATGGTTGGATACTATTGCCGCGACAGGGAACAATGTATGCAACTCGTACAGCAGTTAAGCGAACTGGGCACAGTAGAAATCATCAGCATTAAAAGGACGTCCGAATAATAAATACAGGCATTAAAAAATGAGCATGAAATTTTTAAATATGATTACTGGCAAGGCTTTTATCCTGGCATTATTTACTTGCTGCTGTTTATTTACCAGTGTATATCTACATGCGCAGGACACTGTTTCATCTGCCGGCGTACAGTTTACATCCGCACCTGCCGCAGTTTTGGTAAAACAAAAATCCCATACAGTAGAAAAGGTTACCCAGGCTGCAAGCAGGCCCGCATCGAAAAAAACATTATGGAACATATTCCTTGCGGGGATAGCGGGAGGGTTCGCGGCTTTGCTTATGCCATGTATATTTCCAATGCTGCCGCTTACGGTTAGTTACTTCACCAAGACAGGTGAAAAGGGGAATGCAGCGGGCAAAGCTGCTATTTATGGGTTAAGCATTGTTGTTATTTACGTAATGATGGGCCTGCTGGTCACCATCTTATTTGGTGCAGATGCGCTAAATAGTTTATCAACAAATGGCATTTTTAACCTGGGGTTCTTTTTGCTGATAGTTGTTTTTGCAGCTTCGTTCCTGGGTGCTTTTGAAATTACGCTGCCATCCGGCTGGGTAAATAAAATGGATCAGCAATCAGATAAAGGCGGACTTTCGGGTTTATTCTTTATGGCAGCTACTTTGTCATTGGTATCATTCAGCTGTACAGGCCCTATCATAGGTACACTGCTGTTTCAGGCCGCTACCACGGGTGCGCTTCTTGGCCCGGCCATTGGTATGCTCGGCTTTGCTTTAGCGCTGGCTATTCCTTTTGTATTATTCGCCTTTTTTCCAAGTCTACTCAAATCATTGCCAAAGTCGGGCAGTTGGTTGAATAGCGTTAAGGTGGTATTAGGTTTCCTGGAATTGGCTTTATCGCTGAAATTTTTATCCAATGTCGATCTGGCCTATCACTGGCACTGGTTTGACCGCGAAGTGTTCCTGGTGTTATGGATCGTGATCTTTGCGCTGATGGGCTTTTACCTGTTGGGCAAGTTAAGCTTTTCGCACGATAGCCCCCTGGCTTTTATTTCGGTGCCGAGACTATTTCTCGCCATTGTTATTTTGGCTTTTACCATGTATATGATACCGGGCTTATGGGGCGCACCGCTCAAATCTATCAGCGCGTTTTTACCGCCACAAGCCACACAGGACTTTGATCTGTATTCACCCGGGAGTAATTCTTCAACATCCAACGTGGCACAGAATGACGACAAGCCGCATAAATATGCCGATCTTTTTGACAAACCAAAAGGCTTCAACCCGTTTTTCGATTATGCTGAAGGATTAGATTATGCAAAAAAAATCCACAAACCGGTAATGATAAATTTTACCGGGCATGCCTGTGTCAACTGCCGGAAAATGGAAGCGGATGTATGGACGGACAAACAGGTTTTTCGGATAATAAACAACGAGTATGTTTTGATACAGTTATATGTTGATGATAAAACTGACCTGGCCCAATCAGAGCAAACGGTAACACCCGAAGGCCGGGCCATTAAAACAATTGGCAATAAATGGAGCTATTTGCAAACCAGTCGGTTCCAGTCAAACTCGCAGCCGTTTTATGTTTTGCTTAACCCTGTTACCCAACAGCCGCTGGTTGACCCGCAGGGCGCCGATTATGAATCGGCCGACTATTTAAAATATCTTCAATCGGGCCTTACGGCCTATAATGATAAAGGAGCGTTTGTTAATAAATGAGTGTTTGTTTGATTTAATGAAGTCTTCAGTCGTTCTTGAGATTAGTTAATAGTTAATTAAAGGCACCCCGTGAAGCAGGTGCTTTTTTTGTTGAAAATAGAAAAGCAATGTAAATTGCAAATGACCGGCATTTTTTAGACCAATGAGGTTATCTGTGAATTACGTTTTACAGTAGCTTTTTCTTATATTGCCTGATGAAGAGCTTAAGAAATGCCGATAAGAAGTATAGAAAACGAAAAAGAACTACTTCTGGAGATTGCCAAAGGAAACCAAAAAGCCTTTGCCGGGCTTTTTAATGCCTACAATAATCAATTAAGCGAATATATTCTCATGATCACGGCTTCAGAAGAAATGACTGAAGAGATCATCCTCGATGTATTCGTAAAAATATGGATGAACAGGCTTGATCTTGCTAATATTGAAAATTTCTCATCTTACATTTTTATACTTACACGTAATTATACGCTCAATTGTATTCGCAAAATGGTAAATGAGCGAAAAAAAAAGGATGCTTATACATTACATTTAGCCGATGACGAAAAATATTCACTAAATGAATTAAACGACGATAAAGATTATGCTGAAATAATTGAAAAAGCCGTTGCTCAATTGCCTCCGCAACAGCAGAAAGTCTTTATTCTGAAACGCGAAGGAAAAAAAAATGGTGATATCGCCGCCGAACTTAGTATCTCCCCGGAATCTGTAAGAAAATATTATCAATGGGCGGTTAAATCCGTGTCCGGATATGTAAAATCCCATATTGAGGTAAGCGTTATACTTGCTTGCGTAGGTGTTTTTTGCAAGTAGAAGGAAGAATTTTTACTTTTCTTGAAGAAAAACTATCACAATCTTAAGTTTTTGTTAAATAATTAAAAATTCTATATCCCGTTTTTCCATCTTTTGTGTCTTTAGTACAAAAACAGATCAATTACAGATTGTAATTTCTGTTTATAAGAACAAAGAAAATGGCAAACAGAAGATTAAGCGACTTATTTAATCGGTTTATCGCAAAGAAAACACCTCCCTCTGAAAGTGAAGAGCTAATGGAGCTTATCGCGGCTGAAGAAAATGAGGAGCAGGTTAAGGGACTATTTAAAGCTTCATGGGACAACTTTAATGCTAGTACTCCACCATTCAGCAATGAAAGGAGTAAAAAAATCTTACAACGGCTACTACAACGGATAGAACCGGCTAAAACCAGGAGTTTATGGCCCACAATTGCCGCTGCCGCATCTATACTTCTGTTCCTATCCTTTGGCACTTATTTTATCTTGCAAAGACAGGCATTACAGCATACAAAAGAAAATGCCGCAGCTATCAAGCCTGGTCAAAACAAAGCCATTCTTACCTTAGGCAATGGTAGCCAGATCGTTCTATCCGGAACAAGCAACGGAAAAATTGCTGTTCAGGGAAATATTATTATTAATAAGACTGTGGGGGGACAAGTGGTATATACCGTTGCCGATGGGACACCGTTGGTATCGGAATTTAATACTATCACCACGCCCCGAGGCGGCCAGTATCGTTTAACCTTGTCTGATGGCACCAACGTTTGGCTAAATGCCGCGTCTTCTATCAAATATCCAACAACGTTTACCGGTAAAGACAGGCTGGTAGAACTGACCGGTGAAGCCTACTTCGAAGTTGCCCATAACAAAGCAATGCCGTTCAGGGTAAAAACCGCCACCCAGATTGTTGAGGTATTGGGCACTCATTTTAACATAAACGCTTACGGGGATGAAAGCTTTACAAAAACCACTTTATTGGAAGGATCAGTTAAAGTAACTCATAACAACGAGGAAAAAATACTTGTACCCGGGGAGCAATCCAGCCTTAATTCCAACTCATTTAATGTAGCAAAAGCAAATGTTGAAGAAGTCGTCGCCTGGAAAAATGGCTATTTCAGGTTTAGTAATGCGTCATTACCTGTAATACTGAGGCAGTTTTCGAGATGGTATGATATAACCGTTGTTTATGATCAATCCATGAATGATCAGTATTTCAACGGTAAGATAACGCGCAGTGCTGATCTGTCCCGGGTACTCCAAATTCTTGAAAAAGGTGGCGTACGGTATAAAGTAGATGGCAGGCAACTAACTATAATTGATGATAAGTAAAAATAATTAACCCTGATAATTTAAACTAAAGCAAGGAGGTAATTGAAAGCATAGTTACATAAAATCCAAAACGGTACCCAAAAAAGAACCGGAAGTGCTGGTAACACTCCCGGCGAATGATTGGGCTAACCGCAAAAAAATCGAGTTGAAAGAAGTTTGAACCATTTAACCCAAACATTACAAAAGTATGCAAATAAACTTACGTGCTAAAATGCCCGATAATTACCGGCATTTCACGACTAAATTATTTCTGGTGATGAAAGTAACAACATTTCTGATAATCATCGCTAGTCTCCATGTATCAGCTACGGCGTTTTCACAAAAAATAACATTATCAGAAAAAAATGCCCCTATAGCTGAAGTATTGGATAAAATACAGGAGCAAAGCGGCTATGAGTTTTTTTATAACAGCAAGGCGCTTACCGATGCCGGTAACGTAACCGTTATTGTTAAAGATGCAACGGTAAACGAAGCATTGGAACAGCTTTTTAAAGACCAGCCTTTTACGTATTCTATTGACAACAATACTATAATTGTAAGGCCTGCCGAAAAATCATTAAAAGATAAAATAAAGGAACTTATCGGCTTGCCTGCGAGCCTCACAGGCCTGGTCGTGGATAGTTTACAGGAACCTTTGCCCGGCGCGTCTGTAAGCCTGATAGGGCCCACAAGTTTCCAAACAACCACTGACAGTAAAGGACAGTTTAAATTTCAGGCCGTTCCTGATGGCACTTATGATTTAGTCATCAGCTATGTCGGTTACCAAAAGCTGGCAAGAAAAATCGAAGTAACTGGTGCCGACATAAGATTAGCTTTCACCATGCACCCCAGTTCAGATAAGCTGGACGAAATTTTAGTTACCGGCTACAGTACAACAACGCAACGCTTAAGCACCGGCGCAATAAGTAAAGTTTCCGGTTCAACTATAGAAATGCAGCCAGTGTCAGACCCTATACTTGCCCTGGAAGGCCGCGTACCGGGTTTGTTTATTACACAAACTTCAGGTACTGCAGGCGCAACCTTAAACGTTACCATTAGGGGGCAAACGGATTTCAGCGTTGTCGGTGCAACACCCCCGTTATATGTAATTGATGGTGTACCCTACAGCAGCACCCCGGTAGAAAGGTCAATTGGCGGCTATGCCTTTGTGGGTAATGGTTTTAACCCTTTGAATACCATCAATCCATCGGATATAGAAAGCATTGATGTATTAAAAGATGCAGATGCTACCGCCATTTATGGCTCAAGGGGAGCTGCAGGCGTAATCGTGATCACTACCAGGAAAGGCAAAGCAGGCAATACAAAATTTAGTGTAGAAGTAAGTGATGGATATGGCGAGGCATCCCACCTGGTTCAAATGGCAAGCCTTTCGCAGTATTTGAGTATCAGGCGCCAGGCTTTTGCAAATGATGATATTACGCCAACTGCTGCTAACGCACCCGATTTATTTACTTATAGCCAAACTGCCAGTACAAATTTCGGGAACTTGCTTCTTGGCAATACCTCGCACCAATCAAATGCTGCTTTTAACGTGTCAGGCGGAGATGCTTATACGCAATTTATATTTGGCGGTAACCTTCGTCATGAATCGACTATTTATGATACCAATACCGCAGATAACGCTGAGCAGTTTCACCTGAGCGTACAGCATAAGAGTCATGATAATAAATTATCATTAGGCGTTAATGTTAGCTACAATATTGATCATAATGCTGTTCCTTCTTATACCATATCATCAACCAATTATGGCTTACCGCCAAACTATCCGTTGTACAATAGCAATGGTAGTTTGTATTGGGGTACAGGCTATTCTAATCCGCTGGCCGCGTTTAACTCAGATTTTGATCTGAAAACCAATAACCTGTCAACCAATGCTACGCTTGGCTATAACATTTTACCCGGCCTGAAATTTACTGCAGATGCTGGCTACAATCTGAATAATGCAACCGGTGTTTTCATTACCCCATCAGATGCCAATAACCCGGCATATAATTATACTCCAATTGCAGAATTGGATAATAACTATGTAAAAACATACATAGCGGAACCAAAGTTTACTTATACCTATATTTTAGGCAAAGGAAAATTCACCGCGTTGGTTGGTGCTACCTGGCAGGAAACACAAACCGTACAGCCTTATTTTTTACTTGGCACATATGCAGACCCTCAGCTGGCAACCAGTTTAACTGCTATGACCATACTGGCGAAGTCATCTAATTATTCTGATTATAGGTATGATTCGGGCTATGGGCGCTTAGAATATGAATGGAATGATGAATTACTGTTTAGCGGTAATATCCGCAGGGATGGTTCATCGCGTTTTGGCGCAGACAAACAGTTTGGAACATTTGGCAGCGGCGCCGCAGCCTGGATATTTTCTAAAGAAAGCTTTATTAAGGATAACTTACCGTGGTTGAGCTTTGGTAAACTAAAAACAAGCTACGGTACTGCCGGTACGGATGCTGTGCTTGCTAATTATGCTTATGAATCCCTTTACAATGCAGGGCAGCCTTATGGAGCATATACCAGTTTTACTCCTTCGCTCAGTAACACTGAGTTACAATGGGAAGTAACTAAAAAGCTGGATGCCGCCATTGACCTTGGGTTTTTACAGGACCGCTTCTTATTGTCGGCAGATTATTATCGTGACCGTACCAGTCACTTATTAGGTCAAAGTCCATTGGCCTCACAAACCGGCTTTACGAGTTTCAACGGAAACCTGCCAAATGGCGCGGTAGTACAAAATAAAGGTTTGGAAATGGAGCTGACCAGCAATAATATTAAAAAGAAAGATTTTAGCTGGACAACCTCCATTAACTTCACTATGCCGCAAAATAAATTATTGTCATTCCCTAATTTCTCTACTTCTTCTTACTCCAATGGCAGCTATGTAGTAGGCCAGTCGCTTAACGACATCTATGTTTTTCATTTTACCGGTTGGAAAAATGGCATTGGAACAGTGCAAACAGCTAATGCCAGTGGTATTCCTACTTATGGCATAGCAGCGAATGGTAAAGGCGATGAGTACATTGACGGAAACACCGACCCTAAATTCTACGGTGGCCTTAGCAACACTATAAGCTATAAAGGTTTTCAGTTGGATTTCTTATTACAGGGAGTGGACAGAAAAGCGGCAAGCGGTAATTCCTATTTCGGTGCAGTACCCGGCATGGGATATGATATACCTGAAGCTTGGGCAAGCCTCCCAATAAAATATACAACTACTTACGGGACGCCATCAGCTAACGGATATAATTACTATCTCAACTCAAATGCAAATATTGAAAATGCCTCTTACCTGCGGTTAAAAAATGTATCGCTTGCTTATAATTTTCCGTCGTCGGTATATAAACATATAGGTATGTCTGGCTTGCAGTTATATGTACACGCGCAAAACGTGTTTACAATCACCAAATATCAGGGCCTTGATCCGGAAACGCTTTCAAACGCAGTGCCAACCATCAGGATGATGATAGCAGGTATTAAAACCACTTTTTAAAAATTAGGATCCATGAAAAAGATTAAAAACAATATAACATACGGTTGTGCCGGGCTTGCACCGGGCAAAAAATACAAAACATACTGCTTAGTGTTTGTTATCGGAATTTTTGCTTTAGGTATATTAAATAGTTGTAAAAAATTGATCGTGCCTAATCCTCCAGGTTCAAATTTGGCAACGTCAACTGTTTTTACAGATTCTGTAACCGCGCAAGCCGCTATTGCAGGTATGTATAACACAATATCGTCCGCTACTTATACTGAAACCTTATCTACCAGGTGCAGTTTTACCGCAGATGAATTGAATTATTTAACTACCGGCTATAATCAATTTACAACTAATACTATACCGGTAACTGACCCTGATATAGAAAGCATATGGTCATCAAGTTATAGTATAATTTTTCAAGCCAATAGCATAATAGCTGGCGTAACAAATAGTACCACGTTATCTGCAAGCTTTAGAAACAGGTCATTGGGCGAGGCTTTGTTTATAAGGTCGCTCTGTTACTTTTACCTGGTTAACCTATATGGTGATGTCCCGCTTATTTTAGGTACCGATCTGGGCACAAACGAAACCGCTCCCCGTACGGCAACGGCCGCGGTGTACAGCCAAATCATCAGTGATCTTAAATTGGCGCAAAGCTATCTGCCGGCCAACTATACTTTTGTAACGGGTTCTGCCAGGACAAGGGCCAACAAATTTGCGGCCACAGCGTTGCTGGCAAGGGTTTACCTGTATCAATCAGACTGGGTGGATGCTGAAGCACAGGCTACCACGGTTATTAACAGTACACTATTCGCTTTGCCTGATGATTTGACAACGGTGTTTACGCCTGCCAGCCAGGAAGCGATTTTCCAGTTTTATAATAGTGCTACGGGCTACACTTATTATGCAGCAACGGTTTTACCAAACCCGGTCACCCTTGTTCCATATTATTCTTTTACAAGTGAGCAATTGGCTGCTTTTCAGGCGGGAGATAAACGCAGAACGACCTGGATAGCATCATTAGTGTATAGTGGTACAACCTATTATTATCCTTATAAATATAAAAACCTGACAACCGGCGCAAATGCCGAATACTATACCGTATTAAGAATTGCCGAGCAATACCTGATCAGGGCGGAGGCACGTGCCGAGCAAAACAATACTTCCGGCGCTATAACCGACCTTAATGCGATCCATAATCCGGGTCGCGTTAATCTTCCGCTATATGCAGGTGCTACCGACCAGGCATCAGTTTTAACGGCCATTATGAATGAACGCCAGGTAGAGTTATTTGCCGAATGGGGCCATCGCTGGTTTGATCTGAAGCGTACCAATACGGCTAATACTGTTTTGGGGGCTGAAAAACCAACATGGAAATCAACGGATGTACTTTTCCCTATCCCGCAGACAGAAAGAACCAATAATTCTAACCTGACGCAAAACCCGGGCTATTAACAAAAATTAGTTTAACCGGTAAACCATTGGTTTACCGGTTAAATTTAAAAAGCATTAAATCAAAATCATCATGTATAAGATCAGATTGATGGCCTTTAGGGGCTTTGAGGGGAAATTATTTGGCGTGAATTTTAATCGCCGGACGATATTACTGTTTTTCATACTGTCCATTGCAACGGGGCTGCAGGCGCAGCAAAAATTTGTCATCGAAGGCAATATAGAAGGGCTGAACAAGCAAATGAAAGTAATGCTGACTTATGCGGCAGGTAACAAACGAATAGATGATTCCACGGTAACAAAAGACGGAAAATTTTACCTGGAGGGAAGCATTGACAGGCCGCGAATAGTAAATCTTTCGCTCAGATCTGTGGCGCCTAAACTACAGCCGGGTGCAATGACTGCACAAATTGCGATGAACCGCGATGCCCAATCTTTTTATTTAGTACCCGGTACAACCATTATCAATGCCAAAAGCCTGAAATCAGCATTGATAACCAATCCGGTAGAAGGCGACTATCTTAAACTGATGCAACAGCTGAAACCGCTGGAAGATATGATGGCAGCCAATGATCAACATTGGATACTGAATAAGGATAACAGGGATTCGGTAAAAATTTACCATGCTAAAAGACTGTCACTTTATCGGGCAATGGATAATATCCGGCAGAATTTTGTAATAGCCAACCCAGGTTCATATGTATCAATTGATTATATGCTAAGCCAATATCATGTAATAAGTGATCCTGAAAGTTTTGAAGGCATGTATGAAGGCATGTCGCCGGATTTTAAAAATTCGGCGGACGGACAAAAAATTAAAGAGGCTATTGAGCTCACCAAACAATTTGCCATTGGCCAGCGGGCCATAGCGTTTACCCAAAATGATACCAGCGGCAAACCGGTTTCCCTGGTGTCCTTAAAAGGTAAATATATTCTGATCGATTTTTGGGCAAGCTGGTGCGGCCCCTGCCGTGCCGAATACCCTTACCTACGTAAGGCCTACGACAAATTCAAAGATAAAAACTTCGAGATCATCGGTGTTTCATTGGATGATAAAAGGGACTTATGGACCAATGCCATCAAAGCGAATAATTTTACCTGGCTGGAAGTATGTGATTTAAAAGGCCGTCAAAATGAGGTAGTGAGGGCTTACGGAATTAACGCTATACCGCAAAGCCTGCTGCTTGACCCACAAGGCTTTATTATAGCAAAAAATCTGCGGGGAGACGACTTGGTTGAAAAACTGGAAGAAGTGATTGGCACTAAAAATTAAACTTAAATCTTATGTATAAATTCCTATCGTTAATAATTACCCTGTCCCTTTTTACGGCTGTAAAAGGGCAGCAAAAATTTATTGTCCAGGGGAAAATAGAAGGTATAAGCAACGGCACAAAGATAATATTAGCCAGGTTTATTGATGGAAAAGGCGGACAGGAACCCGATACCGCTTTTATAGAAAATGGCGGGTATGAATTTCAGGGAGATATCAGCAGGCCTGTGAGGGTTTCACTATATATACCACAAACTGCAATGAATAACCCCTCTGGTTTTTCATACAGTCGTACTTTTTTCTTATGCCCCGGTTTAACCGCCATAACAGGCAAAGATATTGGGTCGGCTGCAATTTCCGGGAATTCACAGGAACATGAATACGAACAGGAAGTGAATGAATTGAACCAGCTATATAAGCCCTGGAGGGATTCACTGGCACATCTTAATATTAAAACAATAGATTTTAAAAGTAAAGATGCCTTAAAAATGGCTCAAGCCAATGCCGAGAAATTTCATACGGAGTTTAATAGGGTAGAGCAGGAATTTATCCGCGCATATCCAGACTCTTACGTGTCCTTAGACATGTTGGAAAGCGATGCCCGTTTAATCCTGCATCCCGACGATTTTGAAAACTGCTATATGCTTTTGAGCGCACATTTAAAACATACGCCTGAGGGTAGGTTGTTGCGCGAACGGGGAATGCTGGCCTTGAAGTATTCCATTGGCAAACCGGCGCTGGATTTTAGCCAGGTTGACGCAAATGGGAACAAGTTATCGCTGGCATCATTAAAAGGGAAATACGTTTTAATTGATTTTTGGGCAAGCTGGTGCGGCCCCTGCCGCACGGAATACCCTTATTTAAAAAAAGCGTACGCGCAATTTAAAGGCAAAGGTTTCGAAATTGTAGGGGTATCGCTGGATAATGATAAAGCGGCCTGGCTTAACGCGATAAACGAGAATGGCTTTGACTGGCCCGAGGTATGCGATTTAAAAGGCCGCAAAAATGAGGTGGCATTGGCCTATGGCGTAACCGGTATACCCGAAAGTTTTCTGATCGACCCGGCAGGGAAAATAATCGCCAAAAACCTGCGTGGCGATGATCTTATTCAAAAACTGAGTGAAGTAATTAAAACAAGTAAATAAAATGAAAAAATTGATTCTGATGGCTTTGGCCATACTACCACTTATGGTAAGTGCACAAAGTGCTGATTATGTAATAAAGTTTAAAGATGATGCTACTCCGGCATCAACAGTTGTACGTATTTTTTATGACGTAAATGGCAAACAAATTTCGGATAGTGCGCGGATGATTAATGGCGCTTTTACTTTCAAGGGAACCACCCCTTACCCTGTTACAGCAAGGTTATGGGCACACAATAATCCGGTCGGATATACAAATGGCCACCTGCCCGATCAATTGATGTTTTATATTGATAAGGGCGAAATAAATATAAAAGCTAAAGATTCTATAAAATATGCTGTAGTAACAGGGTCACAGCCTACCATTGATTTTTCTAACCTGCAATTATTTATGAATGATGCAACCACGGTTATCCTGCAAATGAATGCTGAAAGCCTTTCGATAAGGAAAACGGATGATGCTCAGGTAAAGGCTGATTTTAAGATTAAATATCAAAAGGCAGTTGATAAATATAAAGACCGTTTGTTGCAATATGTTAAGCAAAATCCCGATTCTTATGCCAGCCCATTGGCATTAAGGCAGTACGCCGGGCAACATATGGACCTCACTGTAATTGAGCCTTTATATAAAAGTCTATCACCCAAAGTACTTGATACAAAGGCTGGCGCGGAACTGAGAAAAGCGATGGAAGCAGCAAAAATTGTTGTAGGCAGCGTGGCCCCTGACTTTACCCAAAATGACACCAGCGGCAAACCTGTAAGCTTAAAGGACTTTCGAGGCAAATATGTATTACTGGATTTTTGGGCCTCGTGGTGCGGGCCTTGTCGTGCAGAAAATCCCAATTATGTAAGGAACTATAACAAATATCACGACAAAGGTTTTGATATGCTCGGCGTGTCGTTCGACAGGCCGGGGGATAAACAAAAATGGATAGATGCCGTTCATACAGACGGACTGTTATGGACACAGGTTTCAGATCTGCAATTCTGGGAAAATAACGTAGGGAAAATTTATGATATCAGGTCAATCCCTCAAAACTTCCTGATCGACCCTACCGGCAAAATAATTGCCACAAATCTACGCGGCGAGGACCTGGATAAGAAACTGGCAGAAATATTTAAATAAACTAAATGAAAAAGAACTTAATTAATATACTGGCCTTGCTGCTTTTGAGCGGTTTAGCTGTACAGTCAACAGCTCAACAAGCCAAACTTGTTCAAAGGGTTGTAAAAAAGGGCGACGAATTGGTCATACCTTATCAAAAATATGTTTTGCCGAATGGGCTAACTGTTATTTTAACCGAGGATCACTCCGATCCGATTGTTCATGTAGATGTGATGTACCATGTGGGTTCGGCACGCGAAGAGATCGGAAAATCCGGATTTGCACACTTTTTTGAGCATATGATGTTTGAAGGCTCTGATCATGTAAAAAGCGGCGATCATTTTAAAATTATTAGTGCAGCAGGCGGAACATTAAACGGCAACACCACCCGCGACCGGACCACTTATTTTGAGACGGTGCCCAGCAACCAGCTGCAAAAAATGCTGTGGCTGGAGTCTGACCGCATGGGTTTCCTGATGAATGCCGTTACGCAGGAGAAATTTGAGATCCAGCGTTCAACTGTTAAGAATGAACGCGGGCAGAATTACGATAATCGCCCTTACGGCCTGGCCAGCGAAGCAGTTTCAAAGGCGCTTTACCCGTACGGGCACCCTTATTCGTGGTTAACCATAGGTTATGTGGAAGACCTGAATAAAGTGGATGTAAATGACCTGAAACGCTTTTTTATGCGGTGGTACGGGCCAAACAATGCTACGCTTACCATAGGCGGCGATATCGACCCGAAACAAACACTGGCTTGGGTTGAGAAATACTTTGGTACTATTCCCCGTGGGCCCGACGTGGAGAAAACCATTCTGCCGGCACCGGTAATAAGCAGCGACCGTTATATTTCCTACACTGACAATTATGCCAAGCTTCCGTTATTGTACATTGATTATCCTGGCGTAAAACTGTTTGACAAAGATGCCGCGGCGCTTGATGCACTATCGCTGATCATTGGGCAGGGAAAGAATTCTATATTCTATCAAAATTTTGTTAAAACCAGGAAAGCTGCCCAAGCCACTATGGGTTCTGAAAATAATGAGCTGGCTGGCAACATGGCTATAATAATTGCGCCTTACCCCGGCCAAACACTCGCCGATATGAAGGCTACGGTGGCCGCATCATTTGCAGCGTTTGAAAAAAATGGTGTATCTGACGATGATCTTGCCCGTTTCAAAGGTACTGCTGAGTCAAATTATATCAACTCAGTTGCAAGCATTTCCGGAAAAGTGAATGAACTGGCAGAAGATCAAACTTTTACAGGTGATCCTAACCAGATCGGCAAACAACTGGCAGACATTCAAAAAGTAACCAAGGCAGATGTGATGCGCGTATATGATCAATACATCAAAGGAAAAGCATCGGTTATCTTAAGCGTATTACCAAAAGGCAGTCCACTACAACCTGTTGCAACGGATAATTACACGGTTGACCAGGCTGGTTACAAAGTCCCTGACTATGGTTATGCCGGCTTGACATACCATAAGCCCAAAGATAACTTCGACAGAAGCATTCAACCACCGGCTGGCCCAAATCCTGTTGTAAAGGTTCCTCCGTTTTGGACGGCCGAAATGCCAAACGGCATAAAAATAATAGGCGCTTACAACAATGAAATTCCAACAGTTTCTTTGTCGGTAAGTATTAAGGGCGGTGGTTTATTAGTGGCAAAAGACTCCTCAAAAGCCGGTCTGCCAAATATTGTTGCGCAATTGTTAAATGACGAAACAACAAATTATACAGCCGAGCAAATGAATGCGCAGTTAGAAAAATTGGGTAGCAGCATTCAGGCAGGCAGCACTGTTGACGCTACCGTCTTTTACGTATCCTCATTAACCAAAAATCTTGATGAAACAATCTCATTGTTAAAAGAAAGACTTTTCCATCCAAAGTTTACACAGGAAGCACTTGACAGGGTAAAGAACCAAACTATGCAAGGCTTCCAGATCGCAAAGACTCAACCCGCCAGTATTGCCGCGACGGTATTTAACAAAGTGCTTTATGGTAAAAAAAATGTCCGCACTTATGCCTTACTCGGGAATGAGCAAACGGTACCTAATATCACACTGGCTGATGTTCAGGCGTATTACGATAATTATTTTGCACCTAATTTAACCGATGTTGTAGTGGTAGGTGATGTTACCGAAACTGAAATAAAAAGCAAAATATCATTCCTGGACAAATGGCAGAAAAAGCAAGTAACAGTCCCGGACGCGGATACAACAACAAAGCCCGTTGCAGCAAATACAGTATACCTGGTTAATGTACCGCATGCGGCTCAATCCGAAATCAGGATTGGATATGTTACCGGCCTTAATTATGATGCAACCGGTACTTTTTACAAACTCGGTTTAGTCAACTATACATTGGGAGGAGGTTTTAACAGCCGTTTAAACCTGGATCTGCGTGAAGAAAAAGGTTGGACTTATGGCGCCAGTTCCGGATTTAATTCAGGAAAATATGGTGGTGTGTTCATTGCCAGCGCCGGCGTACGTGCCTCTGCTACAGATAGCGCTGTAACTGAATTTGTACAAGACATTAAACGCTATGCCGCCAACGGGATCACCCCTGCTGAACTTGCATTTACCAAAAGTTCAATAGGGCAGAGTGATGCTTTAAAATATGAAACCAATAATCAAAAGGGTGCTTTTCTTTCAAGGATACAGAATTATAACCTGAAGGCTAATTTCGTTGACGAACAAAATACAATCCTTGCAGGTATAACTACAGATCAGATTAATGAATTGGCAAAGAAATACCTTGATCCGGTTAAGATGAGCATTCTGGTAGTAGGCGATAAAGACAAAGTAATGATCGGGCTTCAAAAATTGGGTTATCAAATAATTGAACTTGATGCAGACGGAAATCCGAAATAAAGTAATATCGTTGCCGGTGTAACGGCAGTAATATTCAAGCTACCCTAAATTATCAGTAATGAAAAAGTATCCCATAGTGATATTATTAATATACTACTGTTCACATTAAAAATTAAGGCGCAAATACTTACGCCTGTTCTTGGAGTTATGCAACAAAAGGAATAGGCACAAATGAGGCAGTTGTATTTTTGCGGGCAGCCATAGATGAAGGCTGGCATGTTTACTCACAAATGGTGAAAGAGGGTGACAAGTAAAAACGACTATCACTTTTAACGCTTCAAAAGTTATCAAAATGAAAACGATGCTTACCAAATGTTATATATGGCCATGCCTTTGCCTGTTAATTTGTAGTAGCTTTTTTTCCTGTGCTTTACAGTGGGGAATAAATAAGTCTTCACTATCCGTTCTAACCCAGGAACAATGCCTTACTTTACAAGTAAAAATAAGGTTATTGCCAGGCTTCAATAGTCAGGATTTACCCTTATGCGGTCTGCAGAACATTGCTTCAGTTCATGATGCGGTAATAAACTATTCGCAAAACGATTCTAATGAATTTATACTGAAATACCATTTTACTATTAAAGGAGAGCGCGACAGTGTTGTGGCGCAGTTACTGACTTCAGGAACGATAAATATTATTAGTATTACGAAAACACCTAATTGAAAACGGGCCTAAAATCAATGTAAGCGTCTCAAACCTAAAAAGAGGTTAGATCGATTTAAAATACGAACCATAAAAAACATTAAAGTCTTCAATCGTTCTTTATAAGATCAGAGTTAAAAAGCAAAGCATCTTAGAAGCAGATGTTTTGTTTACTATTTAAAAATTGTCTCTTAATTGCAGATGAAGTTTCTATTATTAAACCTGGTTATAAATGTGGCCGGCTGATATCTATTTTATATACAGCGATTTATATTGAACAAAAAAAGAGACGTCCATAATTGAACATCTCTTTAAGTGCCTGGTAGTACAATTCTCGAGCCAAAGTTCTTGTTCATGGATAGATGATAATTATTCCGTCGTTAGCGCGCAACATTATTCGTCAATAATTTCAGCTTACGATACCCGCTAAATGCTATTCAGATTTACTTAAAAAATGAAGTGTTTCCCCTTTTAGTTTTCTTGATGTTGCCTCAATAATCAGTTTGCCTGCTTTATTATCCGCCCGCATTAAAATGGTAGCTATACCGCCCTTGCCTGTACAGTGCCGGGCTAGTAGAGGAATAGATTTTTTTCAAAAAACTCTTGTTTTAATAAATATCTTCTTACCTTGTGGTCAAATTAACCATAAGTATTTTTATACGAATGGTTATTAGAACCGATTGTAAATCCCAATCCTAATAATAACTTAATTGTGCGATATGAAAAAACACATCATCAAATTGGCATGTCACTCCATCACCATCTTCTTGAACCGTAATTTTGGTTTACCGTTATTATTTGTAATGCTGTTAATTACATACAGCTGCAAAAAGAAGGAAACGCCTACCCCCACAGTGGTAACGCCAGCAGATACGACAACACTAAGATCAACTGCGTCCTTCCCGGTTGGCTCGGCTATGAACCCGGACCTGATAAAGGATAACACATTTTATTATAAAATTGCCAGTACGCAATATTCGAGCCTGACACCTGAAAATGTGATGAAGTTTGCGGCGACAGAACCGGCCCTTAACCAGTTTAGCTATTCCGACGGGGATTATTTAGTTTCATTTGCTGAACAGAACCACATGCGTGTGCATGCCCATAATTTAATATGGTATTCGGACCTCCCGAATTGGGTCGTTAATTTCCAGGGAGATTCATCGGCGTGGGAGGGAATCTTTAAAACACATATAGATAGTGTCGCCAGTCATTTTAAAGGTAAGGTTACTTCATGGGATGTTGTAAACGAAGCCATAAGGGACGATAACGGAACTTTGCGCAACCAGGATGTAAGTGCGGGAGACGGCAGTATATGGCGGCAGCATTTAGGCCCGGATTATATTGCACGCGCCTTTCAATATGCACATGCGGCCGATCCGAACGCATTGTTATTTTATAACGATTACGGCCAGGAATATGACGTGGTAAAACTCGATTCTATTATAGCTTTGGTTACCGGGTTAAAAGCGAGAGGGATACCCATCTCGGGAATCGGTATGGAAATGCACATCAATGTAAATGATAACAATACAGGTATAACAACAGCTTTGCAAAAGCTGGCAGCCACTGGTTTACTGATCCATATATCAGAGTTAGATATTTCGCTAAATCCAGGCAACAATCAGAGCCTTGTGTTGACGGACGCGCTTGAGCAGGCGCAATCTGCCGAATATCAATTTGTTGCTGAGACTTACCAGGCCTCTGTCCCGGCAGCGCAGCGATATGGAATTACAACCTGGGAGTTTAGCGATGCTGCAAGCTGGATACCGGGCTATTATAACCGCCCTGACTGGCCGTTGCCTTTTGACGTGAACTATAATAAAAAACCGGCTTTTTACGGATTGCTGACCGGACTACAGAAGTAACCGGTTTTCCCGCTCCAATTGGTATTTGCCGACAGCACTAAAAATGTTATTATTAAAAGAAAGTATCTCTTATAATTCAAAAGAAAACCCTTTTTCTTTAAAATTATCATACACTTTCTTATCGAACCTGAAGAGCTTTGCAGCGCGATGAGGCACGTTTTGCTGAATTTCGTTGCAAGGCACAAGCAGGTTCATTTTTGTTAATTTTCTTCTGAAATTAGATTTATCTAATTGTGTCCCTAAAATTGCCTCGTAAAGTTCAAGGAGTTCAAGTAAGGTGAATTTTTCAGGCAAAAGATTAAACCCGATTGGTTCATATTGTATTTTGTGCTTTAAAAAGTTAAAACATTTGTCCAGTATTTTGCGGTGGTCAAATGCCATTGCGGGTAATTTACGCACATCAAACCATTGTGCATCAGACACGGTAACACCGGCATGAAGTTCAATATCTTCCGTACTAACCAGTGCATAATAAGAAATCGTTATTACACGCCTGCTGGGGTAACGGTTTACTTCGCCAAACGTCTGGAATTGCTCTAAATAAATTTTTGTTACTGAGGTTTGCGCCTTGAGTATCCGGTATGCAGCGGCGTCAATATCCTCGTTATATTTAATCCAGCTTCCGGGCAAAGCCCATTCGCCTTTTGTAACGCCCTGTCCGTGTTTTACCAGCAGAGCATATAAAATCCCATGCTTAAATCCAAATACCACACAGTCAACCGAAATCGCATCAATTATTTCATCAGAAAAATCCATTTTATGCCTATAAGTAACAGATGTATTGAATGAGCTAAATAAAGTAAGAATTACGCGAAATGCATCTTTTTTTTAGAAGTTTTTTTTATTTGTATACCATCAATATTAATTTAATTACCTCATTTATAGCAATTTATGCGTATTTATTGGAAAATATTTGCATTTAATATAAATATCTAATTACCTTGTGGTCAAATTAACCATAAGTCACGGTACCTACGGCTTAGAAGAAACCAATTATAAATATTAACGCTTAACTAAATTAATATATATGAGGAAAAAATAACACATTCAAAAAAAATATTTAAAACCAACTAATTGATATTCAATATATTAAAACTATTGAAATAGAGGGATAGTATGTCCCTGCAATTTTAATAGGGCCCAATTTAAACCAATTTAATTTAAGCTATATGAAAAAACTCATTATCAAATTGAGTTGTTCCCTGATTTTAATGCTTATCTCCGTAACAGCGCTTTTTGCCCAAACGGCTACCATATCTGGAAAAGTAACTGATAGTACAGGTGCTGTGTTGCCCGGCGTAAACGTTTCAATCAAGGGTTCAACAAACGGAACCACAACCAACACAAGTGGTTTCTATAAAATAGCAATCCCTGTATCTGTAGCTAATCCTGTTCTTTCTTTTTCCTACATAGGTTACATTACACAGGAGTTGCCAATCCAAAATACGACTAATTTCGACATTGTTTTAAGTAAAGTTAAATCATCACTATCGGAGGTTGTTGTTATCGGCTATGGAAGTCAATCCAAACGGGATATAACAACTGCCATAGGAACAGTAAGCGGCAAAACAATTGAATCGCTGCCCGTCTATACCTCAGAACAGGCATTACAGGGTACGGTTGCCGGGATAACTGTAACCCAAAATTCCGGCTCGCCCGGCTCGCCGTTAACCATAAGGGTCAGGGGTACGGGAACTGCCGGTGATGCTGATCCATTGTTTATAGTCGATGGTTTGCAAGTGCCGGATATTAACTATTTAAACCCGTCAGACATTGCCAGTATGTCGCTTCTGAAGGATGCTGCAGCTGCGGCTATATATGGCGCAAGGGCTGGGAATGGCGTAGTACTGGTGCAAACCAAAACAGGAAAAAGGAATGCAGATAAGCCGACAATCACCTTAAACGCTTATGAGGGCACGCAAAACCTTGGGCATGTGCCTGACCTCATGAACCGCGACCAATGGGTAGCCTATTATAATGCCTATGAAACTGCGCATGGGGGAACTACGATCACCAATACCCAATTGCAGCAATTACCAAATACCAATTGGTACGACGAAGTTTTCGAAAAGAATGTCCCCATGTATAACGGAAATCTTTCTGTTGCAAACGGGGGTAAAAATTATTCTTATTATATATCGGGGAGTGATTTTAACCAGGAGGGCTTAGTGGGCGGTAAAGAAGGAAAATCAAGCTATAACCGAAAAAATCTAAAGTTTAATTTTGAAACGGATATTTTTAAAAACCTCACTCTTAACGTGGGGGCTGATGTAGTTGGGGAAACTGACAACTACCTGGATGAAAACCAGGCCGGGACCGGAGTTGCCATATTGAACTATATTCCCGCGTTGCCTCCTGTTTATCCGGCTTATGATCCAAATCATCCGGGAGTTCCCTTCAATATGGGCGATATTTCTAAACCTATTACTGTGAACGGGGTTACTTTACCTGCCGTGGGCGCGGTAACCAATCCATTTTTTGCCTTAATGCTGAATAATAACCAGGCAGTTACAAATATTCACGTCTATAATATTTCAGGCACCTGGAAACCGATCGACAATCTGACGGTTACCAGCTCTTACGCATATTACGGCTATTATTCAGCAGCCGGTAGTTTTGTTCCGGCTTTGGATTTTCGGCCCTATCAGAATTTTTACAATACCTATGCCGATTATACCCAAACGATCACACAAAGCGCCTATTCGCAATGGGAAGGAAATGCAAAATATACGTTCACTAACCTGACAAATCAACATCTGGATTTATTAGCTGGGTTTTCGGTGTTGAATTCCAACGGAAATGCGACTTCGCAGTCGGGCTCCGACTTTTATGTAAACACATTGAAACAGGTGAACTTCGCCCTCATTGTAGATCCAACTCAAATAGTTAATGCAACGCCAAGCGCATTTGCAACCGGTTTATTATCCTACTATGGAAGGCTGAACTACAACTATAAGGAAAAATACCTGTTTTCGGCCACTATAAGAAGTGATGCTTCTTCCTTATTCGGGCCCACTAACCGAACCGGGATATTCCCGTCTGCTTCTGCCGGATGGATCGTTTCCGAGGAGCCATTCCTGAAGGAATCAAAAGTAATTGACCTTTTAAAAGTCAGGGCCAGTTGGGGCGTAAACGGTAATAATTTTATTAGTCCTTATCAATACAGTACAATCGTCAATCCACAATCAGGGCCAACGTTTGGCGGTCAAAACACTCCTGGTATAAGCATTCCTTATTTAGCCAATGCGGATGTGAAATGGGAAAAATCAACCCAAACCGACATTGGGGTAGATATGAACCTGTTAAATAACTCCCTGGGTGTTACCGTTGATTACTTTGACAAATTGAACTCGGGTGTGTTGATACCGGTTGGAACGCCTGCATACACAGGTTATGCTTCGGCGGCTGCCAATATCGGGAGTGTGAAAAATACTGGCGTCGAATTGTTGGTGCTTTACCGCCAAAACTATTCGAATGGTTTTGCATGGAATGTCTCTTTTAATATCGGGACTGATAAAAATGACGTAACAAGTTTAGGCCTTGATGGCCAGCCTATATCAGGCGGCAATATCGGTTATATTTTCAATGACCCAATTACAAGGACAGCAGTCGGCCACCCGATAGCCAGTTTTTATGGATATGAACTCGGTCATATCGATGCAAATGGGAATTTTGTTTTCAAAGACCTGAATGGCGACGGTAAGATTGATGCCAATGATGAAACGTACCTCGGAAGCCCTTTTCCCAATTTTACTTATGGCGCCACATTGGGCGCATCCTATAAAGGTTTTGATGTAAGTACATTCCTTTATGGCTCCCAGGGGAACAAAATATACAATGCCACAGTGCGGCTTGATGCCAGCTTTACCAACAGGCCGGTATCTTATGGCGAGGCAGGGGCACCCGCGAACCTGTTAGGCTCAGGTGCTACAGGGACTAACCAAACGGAAGTATCAAGTTATTATGTTCAAAATGGATCGTTCGCCAAGTTAAAAACAATTACTTTGGGTTATACTTTTCAAAAGTCTGTCCTCCGTGCGACAAAACTTTCCAACATAAGAGTATATCTAACCGGGCAAAACCTTTTTGTGTTTACTAAATATACTGGTGTAGACCCGGAAATTGGCCAAAGTTCTTCGGATAATCCGCTTGATGTGGGAATAGACCGGGGTTTTAATCCGCAGCCGAAAATTATTTTACTAGGTCTTCAAGCTAAATTTTAATATTATGAAAAATCATATAAGAAAAATAATCATCAGCGTGACGATTGGAAGTTTGCTGATATTTTTAAGTACTTCATGTAATAAAGATGCGCTTTTAGATAAAACGCCCATAACCTCTTTAGACAATACGAAGGCCTTGGTGACAGAAGCAGATTATATTGCGCTTACCAGCTCTGCCTACGAGCCTTTTCAATGGCAGGTAGGCCCCTACACTGTTTTTCCGGTGATGTTCCAGGATATCAGGGCGGATAATTGTGTATCACAGTGGGCCTCTTATTGGGTTCCGGGGGGCGTTTATGATCAGTTCCCCATACCTGCAAATGACCCGAGCGTTTTGGGTTATTGGCAAAAATGGTACACAGTAATCTCACGTGCGAACACCGCGATAAATTTTGTTAAAAGCTTTACCGGGTTTACCACAGCCGGCTTACAGCAAAGACTAATCGGAGAGGCTGAATTTGTAAGGGCTTTTGCTTATTTTGAACTGGTCAGGAATTGGGGCGCCGTACCATTGATCACGAAATATATCGGCAGCACCACCGACCAGATCATCTATCCGAGATCATCAGTAGCTGCGGTATATGTCCAAATACAAAGCGACGCAACTGCCGCCGCTGCGGTTTTGCCGTTAAGTTATTCGGGAAATGATTTAGGGCGTGCTACCCAGGGTGCAGCGAATACTTTGCTGGCTAAAGTAAACCTCTACCTTAAAAATTATACCGCCACAGTAAATTACTGCCAGAAAGTAATCAACTCAAGTGTTTATTCTTTGGAAGCAAATTTCGCCGACAACTGGAGTTTAACTAATGAATATGGCAAAGAATCTATTTATGAAATAGGATACCAATCCGGTCTGACTACAGACGGCTATAACAATAAAGGTTCATATTCTTACGAGTTTTTTGGATTTTTAGGCGCCCCCAGTTGTTTTGGCAATTTTGTTCCGCGGCAAGGGTTGATAGATATGTATGATAGTACTGACACAAGAAAAAATGCGACTTTCATACTGCCTACAACTTACTTGCCCGATTTAAATGAATACGCCTCGGTGGAGACCAACCTGTACCAGTATTTTTGGACCGTTCCTGCTGCGCTACAATCACAAGCAAGCACACGTAAATATTATATCCCGGTACAAACCGCAGAAGCCTTACCTACCATTGGAAGCAGCCCGTTAAACGAAAAAGTATACCGCTATGCAGATGTTTTATTGATGCTTGCGGAAGCTTCCGTAATGGGTGGTGGCGGAGACGGGCAAAGTGCTTTAGATCAAATCCGTACCCGGGCCGGCCTTGCTTCAATACCCCTTACATTACAAAATGTTAAGGATGAACGCAGAAAGGAGCTTGCTACAGAGGGTTGGGACAGGTTTAGTGATCTCGTCCGTTGGGGAGATGCCCCGACTACGCTTTCATTCAAAGGTTTCAAGCAAGGCAGGGACGAACTGTTACCTATTCCTCAATCAGAAATTGACCTGGTAGGTTCAGCAGATTTGCCTCAAAATCCTGGTTATTAATATAAAGTTTCGATTTGAAAAGAAGGGCGAAGTGAAAGATCATGAGCCCTTCTTTTAATTATTTATTCTATGTATCTATTTGTCCGCTCAATTACCTCGAATATTAGTTTTTCAATATCTTATTTGCAGGTAAATTTAGTAACGCGTTTTAATGCCATTGCCAGGTTAATCAAATTTCAACATTACTATTCAATCCACTTATGAAAATCAAGAATATTTATACCATAGGGATCGCATTTACAGCTGCGATAGGTGGTTTTTTATTGGGATTTGACGGCTCTGTAATTTCCGGGGCTGCACCATTTTACAAGGCATTCTTTCATTTAAATAATGGTTCGTTCCTTTTCGGGTTTTCTGTTTCATGTATCATCTGGGGATCAATATTTGGGAATTTATTAGCAGGGGAATTAAGCGACAAGTTCGGAAGAAAGCCTGTATTGATTTTATCTGCTTTACTGTTTTTAATCAGTTCATTATTTACCGCGTTAGCCGGAGATATAACTGTCTTCATTATCGGAAGGATAATGGCTGGCTTTGCAGTTGGGATCGCAATTTTGCTGGCCCCTGTCTATATTGCCGAAATCGCCCCACCCCGGCAACGGGGATGGCTTGTTTCTTTTAACCAGTTACTCATTGTTATTGGGTTATCAGCAGCCTACTTTTCCAATTATTTTATTTTGAAAGCCGTTCACGATCCATTACTTAACTGGAGATGGATGCTTGGCGTAGAAGCCTTCCCATCAATATTATATTTTCTTTTCCTTTTTCTCATTCCTGAAAGCCCGAGATGGCTGATAATGAAAAAAAAGGATAGAAAAGCAATACTTATATTGAGCCATATTGGTGGAAAGGGTCATGCGATAAAGGAGTATGAAGAAATAAAGAATTCATTTACTCATAATACCAATACGAGTATAATTGCCCAGGCAAAAGAATTCTTCTCCCCCAACATGAGGCTTATACTCATCATCGGATTTGGGCTCGCCGTTTTTCAACAATTCTCAGGTATAAATGCCATCCTGTATTACGCGCCTATGATTTTTGAATCCGCAGGCGGCGGAAGAGATACGGCATTTGTGCAGGCGGTTGTTTTAGGGCTCGTCTTCCTGGTAACGACCATAGGAGCCATGTTTTTTATTGATAAGTTGGGCAGAAAGCCATTGCTTTTCAGTGGCGTCAGTATTATGGCTGTTTCGTTGCTGATAACCGGAGCTGCATTTAAAAGTGCTGTTTATAAAATTGATAATAATAAAGTTACCCAAATTGCCAATGAGGTCTTGAAAGATCAAATTTTTATTAATGCTAAAAAAACACACCCTCAATTATTGTCCTTCACAAAAATTGATCTTACCGATAAATATGCAAAGATTTATTCAGAGAACGCTCTGCCTGTATTGTTTCCCTGTTCGGATTTGCCGTCAGAAATACAAAATAAAGCACAATTTATTCGGGAAATGGATTCGATACAAGGGAAAAAATTTAACGACGAATTGACTTTTCTCGCTTCGGTCAACAAATTTTTAAAACTCGATAATAACAAAGATGCCTATATTCAATTACTTATAAAGGAAAGCATTAGCATAAACTCAACACTTGTTTTAATAGGCATTCTGGGGTTTATCGCAGGCTTTTCTATTTCTTTAGGCCCGGTAATGTGGGCAATTTTTTCGGAGATATTTCCAAATCATTTGCGTGGGTTTGCCATTTCAGCCGTTGGAGTTGCAAACTCCGTATCGAGTTTTATTGTGGCCACCTTTTTTCCAATACAACTCGCAAAACTTGGGAGTAGCAATACCTATTTTATCTATGCGGGGCTTATGCTCTGCTGTTTATGGTTCGTATGGAAATATGTAATTGAAACAAAGGGGAAATCATTGGAAGAAATTGAAAAAGAACTAACTACCTAAAATGAACTTTATTGAAAATCCTATAATAAGGGGATTTAACCCCGATCCGTCTATAATACGTGTTGAAGATGATTATTATATTGCGACGTCTACTTTCGAATGGTTTCCCGGAATTCAAATTCATCATTCAAAAGACTTAATAAACTGGCATTTAATTAAAAGGCCTTTAAACCGTGTTTCTCAGTTGGACCTGCGAGGCGTACCAGATTCCTGCGGCGTATGGGCGCCCTGTCTCTCCTACGATAATGGGATATTCTATCTTGTCTATTCAAATGTAAAATCATTTTCAGGCGCATGGAAAGATACTCACAACTACCTGATTACCGCTACTGATATTAATGGAGAATGGTCTGACCCTATATTCTTAAATTCACGCGGTTTCGATGGAAGCCTGTTTCATAATGATGATGGAAAAAAATGGTATGTAAGCATGCTGCTTGATCACAGGAAAGGAAAGACCTTTGGAGGGATAATATTACAAGAGTTTGACCCCAAAACAGGAAAATTGATCGGCCCGGAACATAATATTTTCAAAGGCTCGTCTTTAGGTCTTACGGAGGGCCCTCATTTATATAAAAAGGACGGATACTATTATTTATTGACCGCCGAAGGCGGCACAGAATATGGGCATGCAGCTACAATGGCACGTTCAGGGAATATAAAAGGCCCTTATGAAATTAGTCCCAATCATCCCTTCATTACGTCTCGCGATCATAAAAATTACTATTTGCAAAAGAGCGGCCATGCCGATTTAGTAGAAACAAAGACCGGCGATTGGCTTGCCGTGTTTTTATGTGCAAGGCCGCTAACGCCAAATGGTTTATGCATTTTAGGGCGGGAAACAGCCATTGAAACAGTCAATTGGTCTGAAAATGATTGGCCGAAATTACGCAGTGGTACCAGTCTGCCACGGATCAAAGTGCCTATTAATGGAAATTCCTCAAATGGTATTTGCCAGGTTAGCAGCAGGGACGATTTTGATAACGAGGAGGTTGATATTCAATTTCAATCTTTACGTATCCCGATAACGGAAGATTGGGCTTCGTTAAAGGCCACGCCTGGTTTTCTTTGTTTATATGGCAGAGAATCTCTCAGCTCTATTCATGAACAAAGCTTTCTTGCACGAAGAATTCAAAGCTTGAAAATGGAAGCGTCTACTTGTCTTGAGTTTTCGCCAAAGTCTTTTCAGCAAATGGCCGGCATAGTATGTTATTACAATACTACGCATTTTCATTATCTGCATTTAACTGTTAATGAAAATATGCAAAGGTGCCTGCAAATAATTACTTACGACTATTTAGAACGGATCGAGGCATTGGTTACCCCGGTTATATTAAAGGATACCAATGTCGTGTTTTTAAAGGCATCGTTAGACGGAGTGGATCTGCAATTTTATTTTTCCGACACCGAAGATGAATGGGTTGAAATCGGACCTGTATTAAACGCGGGAATATTATCGGATGATTATGTAAGAGATGGTGGGGGGCGTTATAGCCCGGCATTTACCGGGGCATTTGTAGGTGTTTGCTGCCAGGATTTATCCGGCAACCAAACACCCGCATATTTCGACTGGTTTAGTTACCAGGAGTATGATTATAGTTTTTCAAAACTAATAAAGAAAGAATTGGCATGAAAAAAATGAAATACTTGGCAGCTGCACTTTTATTAGGCTCATTTTGTTTGTTATCGTTTATCAGCATAAATGATCATAGACCTGTCCTTTCAGATTTCCATAAACCCGGAAAATTTGAGCCTGCCGATGGAAAAGTGATACTTTTCGTCGGGCAGGAACTTGAGGCTATTGGCGGGACCGAGAAATACAATGATGGTTATTTTGATCACTTTCCCGCAGCCGGAGGTGTAACCGAATACACTAACTTTCAACCTGGAATAATTTCATGCGGGTTTACAATTAAGGGATTGGATGGATTGACAAGTTTGGCCGATTGGGGCGATGGCCCTGAAAATATGTCCGTTACCATTAATAACCCGCATTTTAAAAACTCATGCCTGGCGATAGGTTTAGATATCAGCCAGGGGAATGATAGCATAACAGCAATGGGCGGGCATGACGTTCTGATTTATAAACTCGGCAAATGGATCAAAAATCTCGGCCGGAGACCGGTATTTCTCCGGATAGGATACGAATTCAATGGCTTTGAATGGAACCATTATAAAAAGCAATTTTATATAGCGGCATGGAAGAGAATAAAAAATAAGCTGGATTCAATGGGGGTAAATAATGTAGCATACGTATGGCAATCAAAAGGTGAATACGCGACCCGTAAGGAGTTGGATGATTTTTATCCGGGCGACGACTATGTGGATTGGGTTGCATTTTCATTTTTCGGACCAGAACAAGAGCATCACCCTATGATACAATTTGCGAGGGACCATAAAAAGCCATTGTTTATTTCAGAGTCAAGCCCTGTTTTTACTGATGCGAATGGTGTGTCCATTCCCTTGGATCTAAGCGAGCAGGCAGACGTTGAAAAAGCCTGGAAAGAATGGTTCATACCCTATTTCCGTACCATTAATAACAATCCTGACGTTGTAAAAGCAATAAGCTATATTAACAGCCCCTGGAAAACAAGGCCTCTTTGGAAAAATACTGCCTATTTCAAAAATATTGACGACAGGATAACCAGGAATGACTCTTTGAAAGTTTGGTGGCTTCGGGAAACTTCAAAAGCCAAGTATTTGAAAGCCTCTGATACCTTGTTTAACTATCTCTGGCACAAAAAATCTTAGGTTTTTCAAACAGGATATTGAATTCTAACTCTAAAAGATGCCTTAATGGCGACGCTAGTAGATCGTAAGTGGAAATCAAACCTTGAAAATGGGGCTTAAACCATCAATGGTTCATAAAAATAGACCAAATATAGAAACTATATAAAATCTAAAAGATAAAAGTCGAACCACCTTTTACTGCATGCTAACAGTTTGCTTATGAGATTCTTATAGGTATAAAAAAAGGAAACAACCAAAAGTGGTTGTTTCCTTAAGTGATCCCGCTGGGACTCGAACCCAGGACCCCAACATTAAAAGTGTTATGCTCTACCGGCTGAGCTACGGAATCAATTCAATCGCTTCCGATTAAAGTGGTGCAAATATAGGACTATTGCACTTTTCGTGCAAGGCTTATTTTAATTTATTTATTCAATGTAAATAGGCGGGTGATTATCAGTTTTTTATGGCTGAAAAATGCCTATTGCGCCATTATTGCCGGCTAATAGAACAAGTGTACCATGCCTGGCTTTGCGACAAACATTATAGCTGGCGTCATCAATTTTTATCCAGTTTTTACCTCCATCTTTAGAAATATTGCTTCCGGGTGTACCTGTCGATAAATATATTTTATTACCTATCAGTTCAACACATGACTGATAACCAGCGGGCGGCCTGCGTGCTAAAAACCATCCATTTTCAGGAGAAACTTCCCTACCATCATAGTTGTAATATTGAGCTATTGAATCAGTGATTTTATCGTTTTGATAATCGCCGCCTATAATCACCGATCCGTCTTCAGCAACTGAAAAGGCACCCTGGCTTGATTTACCATGCTTAAGCAACGTATTATCATTAGTCCAAGACTGATCGGGATAATTGCAATAAAAGTTAAGTCGTCTACTGTAATTGCCACCCGTTACAATGTTTATCATAGTACTATCAAATCTTAAGCACGTGCCACTTGCAGCAAAGGCAGCTTCAGCATTTGATGCTTTAGGGCAATTCCAAAACATGTTCCAGGTCTCTCCGGCATTTTTTGTTTCTAATAATACAAATTTGTTCTTAATAGGGTCGCCTAAAACAAGGCCATGATCTGCATTTGCAAAATCCATCGCGTCAAAAAAGTAAGCGGTATCGGTGTTTTTATATTTCTGCTGCCAGCTTATTCCACCATCAATTGTTTTTAATATCAAAGCAGGTGTGCCTGAACTCATAATTACGGCTTTTTTGTCGGAAAAGGCTACGATGCTTCTGAAATCCGCCTTTTCGAAACCTTTAACCTGTTGCCAGTCCCAGTTTTTTCCGCCGTCTTTAGTTAGCGCAACGTAGCCTTTACTACCGCTAATCCACGCTACTTTATCATTTACTACCGACATGCCGCGTATGCTCGTTGGCTTACCTTTTTGCAGTAAAATGATGTGCTGCGCTTTTAAGGACGATAATGTGAGCATCAGAAGTAACAATAAAACCGGTTTTTTTATCATGGCTATAAATAATCAACCCAATTTAGCTTTTAAAACCATTTTTACAATAATGAGATTTGAATAATTATTTGAAGGATTTAAGCGGAAAGATTTATATTTGCAACCCGGTAGAAATTAAACCCGAAAGGTTGAAGGATACTGTGAATGCCCGGATGGCGAAATTGGTAAACGTTGCGGTCTCAGAAGCCGTTGAGAATTGTCTCTTGAGAGTTCGAGTCTCTCTTCGGGCACATCCATAAAATAAAAAGTCTTTAGTATAAAGTTCAGTTCAGAACTTCAGACTAAAGACTTTAATTTTTCTCAAGCCCAGGTGGCGAAATTGGTAGACGCACCATCTTGAGGGGGTGGCATTCGCAAGGATGTGGCAGTTCGAATCTGCTCCTGGGCACTTTTCAAATATTAAGCAGCCGCTTTATATTCGTTCTGGTAATACCATTCCAGGATATATACACCGTTGCTCCATGTTAATTTACCTTCTGCGGCTACCTGTGCCACCAGTATCGATAAACTATGCAGAAATGCACTGCTAACATCACCGTCCAGCCCTTGTAAAACCTTAATGGCGCATGCCGTTATTGGTGAAGGATCTGTTAATTCAGAACAACTGTCAGCTAACTTAAGTTCTGCTAATATGCCGGGCAACTTTGCGCGGAGCAGGTCTTTTAATTCGTCGTCAAGGTCGCCCGGAATGATAGCTGTTAAAACGTCAGCCGCTGGGCTATCGACAAATGCTTTTACGGCTTCGGTAACTGCCACGCCAACATGTATGGCTACCTTTAATTCAGACGGGATCCCGTCGAACATGCTTTTAATTTCGGACCATAATTTTGTTAAGAATGATTGTAAACTCATTGTATTTATTTGGTTAATTGTTTGTATTTAATTTCCTGTACTTCCTGTTGCAAAACAGCCACCTGGCTTTCGAGCAGTTTTAAGCGGATCTCATTCACGCGGTCGGTTATTTCTTGTTTGTTACGTAATTCGGCGACATCACTTTTTAAATTGAAGTATGTAGTCATTATCGAAGCCACAATACTGGCTGTGCTGAAGATGGTTACGATAATATTCTTTATAGTAATGCCTTTAAGCTCCCGCTGTTCAATGGCTGTCATGTGTTTATTTGTGTATTTGATTGTTTATGTTTTATTTTTTTGGGCGCCCGATATGTCAGCTATTTGAGGTGTCGGTGTCCTGCACAATTTTGGCCGGGGTGAAGAAGTTTTTGCCCAGGTAAGCGAGGCCTGCACCCAGCGCAACGGTGCCTATTAGTTTCCAGTTAAAGTTTAATGAACCGGCTTGTAAGCTGGTTTGAATGGTAGTAATCGCGGCACTGCCAACAGCTACGATTAGGCCTTTAGCCAAATCTTGTAAATTGATGCTGTAGAGGTTTGAGGTTTTCATATGTGTTTAGGTTAAGTACGTGTTTTAATATATCAGCTATTACGATAATTATTATCTTCGCTGAAATGGGCAAACTTTTTAGATGCTAAAAAAAACCAATTGTGGCTATTACAATTTAAACGATAATAGATTTAATGCACAAAGAACAAACTGCTATTAATAGCATTGTCTTGCTTCGAGCAATCGCGGCGTTAGGTGTTTGTTTTATTCATATTAAAATAATAACCGGCCTAACAATAGATAAGTTTGCAGACTTTATTATCGATAACGGCCAGCAAGGCGTAGTGATTTTCTTTGTTATTTCGGGTTTTATATTACCCTACTCTCTTTATAAAAAAAGTTACCAAATAAAAGATTTTTTTATTTTTTTTCTTAAGCGGATCATTCGTGTTGATCCTCCCTACTGGTGCTCAATAGTGCTTTTTTTTATATTTATACCGCTGCCAATATCACTTTTGAACATTAATTCTGTTTTCTATCACTTAATGTACATAGTGCCATTTATAAAAAATGCGCATTGGTTTTCCGATATATACTGGACACTTTCTATTGAGTTTCAATTTTATATTTTGCTTGGATTGTGTTATCCTCTTTTAATAAAGTTGAAAAATTACATCTCAGTATGTATTATTATTTCAGTTGGTGTATTATGTCTAAACTATTCGCGAAGTGGGATAATAATAGGTAGTCTTTATCAATTTGGATTTGGCTATTTGGCATTTATGGCCTATGTTAAAATTATTGAGATGAAAAGATTCTGGGTCATAATTATTTTGTTTACAACGATCATAATCTTTTCAAGATCAATTATAAGTGGCGTAGTGCCCGCCTGTGCGGTTTTATTTATATTACTATACAGAAACAATAACAAAGTGCCGGTTTTAAACCCCATTGGTGATATATCTTATTCGTTATACCTTGTACATATCCCCGTGAGTGTAATATTAGTAAAATTACTGGCTGTCTATGTAAAATCGCCCATTGTTTTATTCCCAATCAGTTTAATATGTTCTATTTTATTTGCTTGGATTTTTAATTTTTTTATTGAAAAGCCTGTATTAGCGCTTTCAAAAAAGATAGTTTTTAAACATGCTAGATAGTCATTCTTAACAAGGTAAGTGAAGGAGGGTTTTAATGTCTTAGAACAAGACGCTTAGCCGATCCAAGATTTCCAAATATATTGTTCAGGATGCATTAATGATTTATCTCGGTTTTCGAACTCGTTAAAAGCGGTTAACAATGGGTCAGAGTGTATCTTTGGAGATGTGAACATACATCGCGGACTCCCTCTTTTTTGATGCAATAGTTGAGGGGTTCAACTACATTTAATTTGTTTCAGTGTCAAGCCGTGTTTTCACAGTTCGCGTTTTAGGTATATCGGCATTAAATTTTATTGATAATTCTAAAGCCTGTGCCTTAATTTAACTAAGTTATTCATTGTCGGTATTGTCTTAACAAATTCTTTCAGCGCGTTAAAATCCGACTCATCCAATGACAATTCGCCGCAGCTATAAATCGAAACTGCCTAGGCAAAGAATTTAAGCGGATCTCCCTGATTGTGCCCGCTTCATTATGGTGAAAGTGGTACCTGGTCATTTTAATATCCCTCAAGTATTAGTGTATCATTGGTTGTTGAGCCAGTCACGGTAATAGCGGTGGTGGATAGCGAAGTGGCTAAAGCGCTGTTGCCGGTAATCACTTTCGGCATATAGGTAAAGGCTGCCGGAAATGTGTAACTGGCTGTTCCATTCAGAGATATTAGCTGTACAATTACTTTTTTAAATATTGAGCCTTGCAGTGGCATACTAAATTCAGCGCTACCGCTGGTTGACCCTGAAACACTGGTATTTGTCGCCGTAATGGCTAACGAGCCGGTTACCTGCAATTTGTTAACGCCATCATCGGTGCCTGAATTGATAAGTATATTCCCATTTGAATTTTTAACAGCTAACATTGGAGAGCCGCCGTTTGTAAAGCTCCAATCCGTTGAAGATAAACCACCGCCGTTACCCATGCCATTGTACCATATTGTACTACCGCCGGCAGAGCTTATGAATTGTTCACGGCCAATTATTTTTAAAAGACTGGAGCTAAATGATCCCGTAGTAATACTGCTACAAGTAATATAGTCACACTGTAAACCATTCGTATTATTATCCCAATACATTACATTACTACCTGTACCATCAAGGTCAAAAGCTAAGCCAGAACCTCTACTCCATATTTTTGTCGGCGTAGCGGAGCTAGATGCTAGCATTAGATAACCGTAAGATGTACCTGGATTACCAATAATTAATTGCTGATTTGTATTATTCCACGAAAGGCCAGCGCTTGCGCCAAATGTACCTGAATTATTGTACTGTAACTGTGTGTTTGCGCCAGACGGTGTACCAGTATCGCCAGTCGCAGCCGCCCACTCAGGAGTGCCGCTTACGATAGTAAGCAAGTAACCATTTGTGCCCGCCGCTAACCTGATTGGCGTACCGGACACTCCGCCGATCATCAAATCGCCTGCAGTAGTCATTGGATTGCTGAAAGGTGTTAAGCCCAAAGCAGCTGTCACATCTCCTGACATTAAGTTAGCATATGAACCATCACCTTTAACGAACTCACCTGATGAACCGGTAAATGAATAGGGTGCTTCCCACCTCGTATTATAATCCACACCATCAATTTTTGTCAGGACTTGGCCCGTTGTACCACCTGCCGGCACACCAATCCCATTTGTACCATTAGCGCCCACAACAGATATTCCACTTGGCCAAGCCCCCGCCACTTTTGGCCCATACAAATAATAGTCAGATGTGTCTAGATAAAAATCGCCATTATTCCCGAGACTGTTATCCGGTGCGGAAGTGCCATTTAATATGGTATTTCCATTAGTGCCATTAGTTCCGTTTGCCCCGTTTGTTCCATCCGTCCCGTCTGCGCCCGCCATGCCAACAATGGATGCACCCGCAGGCCAAATTCCGGCTGCCTTTGGTCCGAAGAGGTAGTAGTTTGACGTATTGATATAAAAATCGCCATTATTGCCCAGGGTGTTGGCAGGGTTGGTTGTACCATTTAATACGGTATTTCCATTGGTCCCGTTTGTGCCATTAGTGCCGG
>Ga0302227_10000227_pt1 | contig 59389 bp, 54 predicted proteins | sample II_Palsa_N1_1_FD_193525 | JGI IMG/M metagenome (GOLD analysis project Ga0302227, IMG submission 193525) | Peat permafrost microbial communities from Stordalen Mire near Abisko, Sweden - II_Palsa_N1_1 | ecosystem: Environmental > Terrestrial > Soil > Palsa > Peat permafrost | place: Sweden... | reverse complement strand
ATATAGAAGTATTCTATAATCGTCAGCGGCGTCATTCTACTCTAGGCTACTTATCACCAGTGGAATATGAGGGAAAGATGATTGCATGAGAAAACTGTGTCCGTTGAAACGGGGTCAGATCAAGATTAGACTACCAGCACGACTTAAAAATTTAGCAGTCACTAAAAAGAGTACTTCTGAAAGCGGATGTAACATCGTCTTATCTTCACGTGAATCTACTATGGTATTAAATAATTCGATAGATTCCTCCTCACTTTTGGCCAATATTCTTGATCTCTATGTTTTGGTATGAAAATCAATTATAAATCATAACCTGATTGCCGATCGGCAGTTAATTAACTGATTATAGGGCAGCACTGTTACTAAACTAAACAATACATATAAGCTATAATTAGTCGCCGGCCCGAAGATCAAGTTTTGTTATTGAGAAGTCGTTTATTCAAATTAGTCGTAGGCCGTTAGATAGCCTATTTCATTTTGGCTGTTTAGAAGTTTACTGATAGGTTACCCGGAAGAACCTATTTTTAAGCCATAAGGGACACAGGAATGACTAGAATACAGAAAAATTTATTTGCTTTCCTTTTAACATTAATACTCTTATGTTTAATTATCATGATGCAAGATAGCAACTATTTCGTAGGAATGTTTTTGCCCACTTCCTCAGTTTCTACTTGCCTGCAAGCACCGATGGTCATTCGGGATATTTCATTAGAGAAAATCTTACCCACGCCAGATGACATGCAATTAAATTCAAAAGGTGTGTATTTAATATCTTACGCGGCTAATGATGAAATATTTCTTCAAAATCAAAATGCATTAACCATGTCTGCCCTGAACAAAAATATTGATTTTTTCTATAACTACAGGAGAAAACATATTGATTCAAATTTTTTTGAAAAAAATAAAAAAACACTTAACTCGCCTAAAGGAGCGGGGTTTTGGCTATGGAAGCCTTACTTTATTCTGAAGACATTGCAGAGAGTGCCTAATAATTCTATAATTATTTATTGTGATACAGGATTCATCATTAAAGATTCAATTGAAACCTTAATAAATCAATTGAAGAATAAAGATATAATTTTATTTAAAACTGATCCTACCGTTCATCCAGACTCTATCGAAAAGGTAGCAAACGAAGAAATTCTCATAAAGATGAAATGTGATGATTCGGCCTGTCGAAAGGCCCCGCAAATATGGGGTGGCATTAGTATTTATAAAAACACACCCCGGTCTCGAAAATTTGTTGAAAAATGGTTAAAAGCATGTGAGGATGAAAACCTTTTGCAAGGTATTAGCATACAGCCGCTTAAGCCTCATTTCATCAAGCCAGAATATGATCAAGCTCTTTTGAGTATACTTGCCTATCAGGAATCTAAAAATATACATTTTGAAACAGTGAAGGGTGACTGGGTTAATCATCCAATTTTTCTTTGGCATCACCGTCATCCTTCGTCATCTTCCACACCCAGCCGTTCCTTATTCCCTTAAAAGCCCGAGTATAGAATGGTGATCCTGCCTCGATATTTCAGACAATTTACTAGCTAATCCTGATCCGGTTGCCTACAGTGTTCAGTTTAATTCATCTTTTTGATCTATACCTTCCAGATTATTCCGACTTTTCCTCAACGCTTACTATCTTAACTCTTAATGAAAGCAGCTTGAGATGGTTTGCAACCAGTCTCTGGAGACTGATTAGGAAGGGCCTATCTTCATCTTCTATAAAGCTTACCTAAAAATATTAGGGCTCACCTTCTACCTTTGTTGCTATGACACACACGCCATTGCTTTTTTTAAGATATCGCGCTCACGCTGGGGTTTTTCGAGCTTTTTTTGTAATCTTTTGATCTCAGCGTCCTGCGGTTTTAAATAACCCTTACCTGGGAATGCTGCCTCAAATACCGTTGTTTTAGTAAGAGCTGCTTTCCACTTAGATAGGGTGCTTTCTCCCATCCTCAGTCGCTCAGCGGCTAGCACTGCCGTGTAACCAAATTCTGTTATGAGTTTAACAGCCTCAATTTTAAATTCTTGGATGTATACCTTTCATTTTGATTTAGACATAAAGACTCCAAAGTTATAAACTTAAATATAACAAAGCTTCTTTTTGATGTCTCTACAAAAGCGAGGCAAGATCAACAGCGCTGGCTATTGCTAAAGATAACTTTCTCTATAATCTCTTAAGGCTCTGGCTATTCTTCCTTGCTGTGTAATACTTCAGAAGGATAAGTGTTACGCTATTCACCCTTATGAGAGACACTATTGGTACATAAAATGATTCGTAAAATAATTCAACGTTATCGTATCTACATATATGTAACTGTATTTTTATCTTGTGGTATTTTGCTACCTTCTTTCTTAGAAAAAGTTCAAGGAAAATATTTTCTGGTTTCTCAGTTTATGATCGACCTACAGTTCGACTTGGAAAGTTTTTGTTTTTCACCTCAATTGAAAAATCCACTTTATTGGGTAACAAGATATTGGGGAAAATCTACCCCACTGAATCCTCCCCACATTGGGCTTGTGGTCCCAGCAAGCTATATAGGTGATAGACAAGCTGTTCATCAACTCACGCGAGCCATGAATCATTTAAACATTCATTATTATGTTTATGCATATAACGACCTGAATTCTGCCGCCCTGATCCATAAAATAGTTTACTCGATTTTAAAACCCGATTTTATTTTTACGGTCCCTTCTCAACTGCCCCCTTGGCCCAAGCAACATAACTATACCTGGAATACCCATCATGGCAAAAATTCTTCGTTTTCTTTACAGGATCCCTCACTCAATGATGGCAATCCCGAAATGCAACTCCTAAGTTCTTTTTATATGAATTTTCTAAAATATGAAGCCTTTGTGGACAGCGATCCCAGCCATCTATGGCTCAACAATCAAATGGAAAAAATTGGCAAACAACCCATCTATGAACATTTCATGCCGACGGCAGCAGCAACAGCCTATAGCCGAGTTCAACCTACAAAACTCTTTTATTGTGGTGATAACTGGGACAAAACCCGAAAAATTGATTATTTACCGCTATTCAAGAAGCTACAAGAAAATACTCCCTTTGTTGTTTATGGCACACACAAAGCTTGGCAAAATTTTGGCCCCTCTTACCAAGGATTTATTCCTATGGACGACCATTCTTTAATTGAGAAAATAAAACAAGCGGGAATAGCCTTATGCTTACACAGCCAAACACATAACAGCAATGGGATCCCCAGCATGCGGGTTTTTGAATCAGCAGCTGCGAGCGCTATTATTATCACTGATAGGAATCCTTATATTGTTGAGCATTTCGGAGATTCAGTATTATATATTGATAACAGCTCTAGCCCTGAAAAAATGTATCAAGAAATTTCAGTGCATTTAAAATGGATTGAGGAAAATAATGACGCCGCCCTGATGAAAGCCAAACAAGCACATAGTATTTTTTTAGAAAAATTTACCGCCGAACAAGCTGTAGAAAAGCTTCTTAAGTTACATAACCGAGTATTGAGCCAAAATGCAAACTTTGGGCAACATGCCCCATCGTCACCATAGGTCATGATTGATGGCTACAGATCTCAAACCAAACTACAAATATCAATAAAAACAGTATCAGAGTAGTGGAATTGCCAACAGCTGACAAAAAATTACAGCTCCTTGACTATAATAATTGATGAAGAAAATGGTATTGATTAGGAGAGAAAATGCTGAGATTTAAAAAGCAATTATTTATGAGGAGAGTTGCTCGCTATCTTGATCCTGCCGCTATCAAGCTATGTAGCTTAGAACATATTTTATCTGTGTTAAGCTGCTTGTCTAAAGGCCTGCACCACGGTACCCATTTTGAGTCATAAAACCTCATCAAAATGGAGCAACCAGCTTTTCACCAAGCCTATTCTTCTTGGAATACTCTTTGCAGTACTCGTGCTGAGAGCAGCTCCACAACTTATTGATTTTAATAATGCAGTCAAAGAATCTTGGGAACAACTGGAGGCTTTAAATATTCTTGAGATCGAATCTATCAAAAAGGGAAGGGTCGCAATGGGTAACTCAAAAGTGGTTATTTGTGGTATTACGCGCGACAATGCCAAAGAGCTGCCTTCACTTATAAAATACATTGAAAAAACAGCCAAATACTTTAAAGACTATCGAGTTATTATTTTCGAGAATGATTCTCAAGATGGGACCAAACAAATTTTAAAAAATTGGCAAACTCAAAACAGCAAAGTGCAGATATTGAATAAAGTTTATTCAAATAACAAGCGACCCAGCATTGCCTTCTTGGCGAAAGCTCGAAATCACTATTTAGAATACTTGGAAAAAAGCTCAAAATATAAGGACTTTGATATATTGATGGTGGTTGATTTAGATATGCTGCATGGTTGGGATATGAGGGGCTTATTCGACACATTCAGTAAAACTCAGCTGTGGGAAGCCGTATGTTCTAATGGTATTTTTACTTCCCAAGGAAACATGTGGGATATGTTCGCCTTTCGCAACAAAGAATTTCCTGAAAGTATTACCCACCCTAACTATTGGACCTCGGTTGTGCCTCGAGGCCAAAAGATATACCAAGTCATGGCTGGATTAATTCCTGTTCGCTCATGTTTCGGCGGTCTTGCTTTTTATAAAAAGAAATTTGTCGAGGGTTGCCGATATGCGGCTCCAGAAGGAGACTGTGAGCATGTTTATTTTCATGACTGCTTAAAATCTAAGCATCAGGCCAGGATATTTATGAATGCAGCGCAAATAGTACGTTATTCACATTATCATTAAAATTCCTGATAAATAGTTTATTACTTTTCTTTTAAAGATAAGTTGTCATGAATGCTTCAATAAAAGCAAACCATTTTATTTTAGAACTAATTTTAGAAAGGGCCAAAAATATGAAAAATATCACCTCAAAACGTATAAGCAGGCTAGCTATTCTTTGCTTTATATTGGCTACCACAATGGTTGCCTTAAGAATCTTAGATATTCACTCAGCTAATGAGACGGCAAGCATACAAATTGCGCATTCTCAACTGTACCCTCAAAAAAATACTGAAAATATCCCCTTAAATTATTCCAGTCATCAGGTTATCGTTAATACTCAGTTGGGCTTTCCTCTTGTGGTAGATAATCGAGATGGCATAGTTGGCAAATATTTATTAAATTCTGGCTTATGGGAACAAAATATCAGTCAAGTTTTAAACAGACTCGTTGCAAAAGGTGACACCGTTGTAGAAGTAGGTGCTAATTATGGATATCATACTATCCATGTTTCCCAATTAATCGGTGACTCAGGAAAATTATTTACCTATGAAGCCAACGATGAAGTTTGTCATATCCTTAATAAAAATATTATTTTAAATGACGCACAGCATAATACTCATATGCGCTGCCTAGCTGTGCTAGATAACTTCGATAAGGCAGATTTTTTGACTGGTTATTCTAATCTCGGAGGTTCCTTTGTTATAGGACCTCATGCTGATCGGGCCTCCCTTCTAGGATCTGAGCAATATAATGGCTGGAAAAAGAAAGCAGTTCTGTCCACAACTTTAGATTATGATTTAAAAGATTTGCAAAATATCGATATTTTGCGCATGGACGCTGAGGGTGCCGAGCTTGCTATTATCAAAGGAGCTTCAAGACTTATCGATGCCTCTCCTAATCTAAAACTGATTATGGAATGGGATGTCAGCATGCTGGGAAGATTTGGCAAGGTTGCAAGCATGTTAGATCATTTGGAAAACAAAGGGTTTAAGTTTTATTTCATCAATGAAGATTCTACTCTTTCCCAAAAAAATAAATTTGAAATGTTAAGCCTTCCTCATTGCGATCTAGTATTGAGTCGCACTACATTACAACTTTAAAATTGGAGTTGATTGTCATGGCGTCTCCTAAGCTTAATTTTAGTGAATTAACAGCCTTTCATTATACTCTTTTATGACAGCTATCCAATAATGCAGCATATCCTCCAGCTGAAGGTTGTTTGCCACCATATTTCGGCCACTCTGAATAATTTTCTGAACTTCAGCGGGATATTGTTCCGCCCAAATCAACTTGTCCAACAATTCTTGCTCATCAGCAACAGGAATGTAATCTCGATAAGGTTTAATTGCCTTATAATACCACTGCACTTGATTGCTGGTATTTTTAAAAACCAAGCTGCCTGAATAAAGATGCCAAACCAATCTTTCCCAAGAACATCTGATCCCGTCAATCGAAATCAGGTATTTGTATTTAAGGTGATCTTGTAATTTTATTATCTTATCAACGGGAGTGTTCAAATAAACAAAGTCTGCATCAATCCGATCACTGTTAATTTTCCCCAAATTAACCAGCTTTTTTCTAAAACCCGTACTATCGCACTCACTACCCCGCCAAAACAGCTTGTTTATCTTATTTTCCCAGAATGGCGCCGACGCCGAGTCAATTCCAGATAGCAATTTTCTATTGGAACAAAGGTTCATCCAGTCTGGAATTAAAATAAGTTTGTTTTCAGTAGGCTGGTCCATATCTTTGGCATAGGTAAATATAGGGACCGTGCGTGGAATATTTGCATAATCATTTAAAGATAAAATAAAATCAGTATCTGGAATATAATTATTCTTAGCCAAAAACCTTAACATATTATAAATAGGTCTTACAAGACCGTATAAGATTGAGTCTTCACCATCGCGCAAATATTCGGGTATTGACCTTAGTTTCTCTCTGAAAATCAGCTTGACTTCTTTATCTTTAATTTGGAAGCGAACCAGTCTATTGGCAAAACCAAATTCTTGTAAATAGCTATCAAGTTGTTGTTCAGTTACTTTATTATGATGCGACAAATCTTCTTGAATTTGAGCCTCTGCCCATGCAGGCAGGCCCTGTCTCAGTTTGTGTTTTAAAACCTCCTCGTCAATGTGGTTTTCAAAACAACACTTTTCGAATAATTCATCTACTCGACTTTGAGGCGCGCTTGCTTTATATAATTCGCGCATTTTAGCCGGCATTATTTTTTCTAGATTCTCCAGCAAAAAATTGCTAAATGCTATACCTATTTCCTCTGTTGACCTTGCGGGCAATCCAAATGAAAATCCAAAAGCACAAATAATGAAACAACTTATCCAAATGAAATATTTTTTCATAATCTTTAATCTCTGATAGATAATTTGCCACCGCCTACCCTTACAAAAAGTCTAGACTTGATATCAGCTAGTGCAAACCTTCCCAGTAAATTTCATATCAGGGATAAGGCTAGGGGATACATGGTCAATTTAAGCTCAATGACCAGCCACTAAAGAGGCCAGCGGCTCTGCCAAAACCCCAAAACAATGCGCTGACGCCTTGTTATCAGGAAAAGAGACAGACTGTGTAATTACAGATAAGGCTTATGACAGCGTTTCCATTATCAACACCATTCATCAGTTAAACGCTTTAGCAGTAATTCCGCCTCGATCAAACCGTCTAGAGCCTAGAAAATACAATAAGAATTGGTATAGGAAACGCAATTTTATAGAAAGATTTTTTGTCGTCTGAAGCACTTTAGAGGAATTGCTACGCGTTACTGCAAACGTGGTCAGTATTTTTTTTAAGCGTTGAAATTGGCTTCATCAGTGATATTAATGCATGATTAATTGGCGGCACACCCTAATTCTTTCTATTAGGCCTGTAAAAAAATCGAACTTTCTTTTTGCTGTTATAGAAGTACACTCTTCTTTCAAAGAACTTTGTAATTCTAACAGGCCTTGTTCAGTATTATATGGAAGTTCTTGTGTATTTTGAGTTATGATTTCAGTTCTACCATGCACGGCTGAATTACCTAGACTTATCAATCCACTTATTTCAAGATTTTCTTCCTCAGTAAGATTAACCTCCTGAAGCAGACCAAGATTTTTAAGTTTTGCCTCAATACCCAAGCGCTTATTTGTACCCCATTTTATGTCTTGTTTTATACCAATATGATTAACATATGCTTCAAACATTAAGGCACAGAACAAAATGCTAGCCATACAATTATAAAAGCTTCCTTCCTCTCCCCCTGCTCCGCGCAAGAATTGCTGAGCAGCTTTTTATGTAAGTCATACACCTTATTTATAACAAAGCCCATTTTATAAACTGCTTTGAAAGAAAAAATCCAGTGCAATAAGTCGCACCATGGTAGCACGGCAACTTTTTTGAGCCTCAAGATTTAACGTAACTAATTGATTTATATGGTGCCGAAAAGAGGAGTCGAACCCCCGACCTACTGATTACGAATCAGTTGCTCTACCAACTGAGCTATTTCGGCGTTGCAGACAGACTGCGAATTATAGAAGCAGATGCACCCTGAATACAATAACCTCTTGCCACCTGAAGGCTTTTTTTGAGAGACTTAAGACTCCATAACAGATAATTGAATCGTAACGGGAGATGGTATGAAAACACAGACAGGTTATTCTATGCCAGAACTTATGATAGTCGTTCTGATTATCAGCATTTTAGCGGCAATTGCTATTCCCAATTTAAAGAGTTACTTGGTTCGGGCAAAAGTGACCAATCTTATCCTGGCGGCAGAACCGGCAAAGCTTGCAGTCAGTGAATTATTAATCAATGGTCGCACCGATGCTGAAATCACCAACGACACGGCAGTTATCAAAGAAAATATCAACTCTGAAATGGTAAATTCATTGAAAATTGCTGGCCACCTCATTACCGTTACCAGCAACCCCAAAGGCTTAGGCCTTGGTAAAACTGAAAATGCTTTGCAATTAAAATTTCAAGCTATTGAGGATGGCGACTCTATTTTGTGGCGCTGTGGTTTGCCCCAAGAACAATTAGATAAATATAAAGCTTATGTGCCAGATAATTGCCGGCAAGCCATCGAGAGCACAGGGAAATAGAATTCATGCCAAAATCCATTGAAATTTAAAACTTGCACTTTATAATTGACTTGAAATGAATGATAAATAAGAATCCAAGCTCATATTTCTGACAAAATTTGTTCTAAAATGACCATTTTGGTTGGACCCTTGTCATTGATAGCCTACTGATTCCGCGCATTTTGATATTCAACTTAATAATTTTTCTATATATTACAAAGCAATAGCTTGCAAACACCCCCCATGCTTTATTTTGGAACGCATGTTGCAATTCAATACCAGAAAATTTGGTTTTATTGAGGGATTGTTTATGACATATCAACATTTAAATGCCAAGCGCATGCTTGGTTTCTCGCTTATCGAATTGATGATTGTGGTCGCTATCATCGGTATTTTGGCCTCTATCGCCATTCCAGCTTATAATCAGTACATTACTCGTGCACGTTTCTCGAATTTGATTTCAGCAGGGGTGGATGCGCAAAATGCTGTCGGTGAATATTTTGCGACCCAAGGCTTGACCCAGCTTTCTTCCATAGGTGCCAACGCTGTGACCGGGTACGCAGGTTCTGTAACTGTTGGCCGAGGCGATGTTGGCACTATTACTGTAAATCCGAGTGGGGTTATTACCATATCGGCAAATACGATTTCCAACGCCACCACCGCCGGAAACAGCAACGCACTGTACCTAGCGATGGGCAGTGCCACAACGGCAGGGGTAACCTTAGTACCCATACTAACGCCATCAGGTACAAGTGGCGGTGGGGTTATTACTTGGGCATGCTACCCATCCATAAATGGATCAGGCACAGCTCCAACCGCTAGCCCAGCAGCTGCACTAGCTGCCGCACCTGCCAGTTGTAAAACGGCTTAATTTAAGTTCTTATCTAAAAAAGCGCGGTTACAAAGTAATCGCGCTTTTTTCTTTTATAATATAATTTGGGGTCAAGCAAATAAATTTCCAGAATATCATGCCAGGGATCCAGACAGCTTGGTTTTATTAAGGATTGTTTATGACGGTTCAATATTTAAATGCCAAGCGCCTGCTTGGTTTCTCGCTCATCGAATTGATTATTCTGATTGCCAGTATCGGTATTCTCTCTTCTATGGCTATCCCTGCTTATTATGCCCACATCAACCGTTCGCAGATCACTGAACTGATGGCAGCCGCTGTTGATGCTAAAACAGCTGTTGAAGACTGGGCTAGCCAGAGCAGGGCAACGAGCTTTGATACACTCCTTGCAGCCAGTGCTTATCCTCGCCATACATGGCCACTCTCAGGCAATACTGTGACTCAATTAGCCGGTGGCGTCATTCAAGTAGTCCCTGGGACCACCAACCCACTAGCAAAGCTCACCAGCCCTTTCCCAGGCATTTCTTTGATACCGAGCTTTTCTAATAACGCGATTGTCTGGCAATGCACCCCAACTATTGCCACAAAAACAGGCAGTGCATCAGCTGATAATAAAGCACTAGCACCCGCTGATTGCCAATCTTAAAATAATTAACTTTGTCAAAAGACGTTTTTTGATAAGAGCTGGCCTACTTCAATATGCCGGTATCCGGCATGGAACCCAGGGAGAATTTTGCCAAAACCAAGCAGAGCCACTGGTAAGCTTTAATAAAAAAACTTAGTCTAGCCATAGACTCCTAGTTAAACTATCCTTACAAGGATGCTACACAACTAAATCGTGACTGCGAAACAAATATGGTAGAGATCCCCAGAAAGGTCATTTTGCATGGCCTGCCCAAAAAGCTCGTTCAAGTAGGTCTTTTAGAAGAAGGGGCCATCCTTACGGCTATGGAGCTTGCAGCCAAAGAAAAAGTTTCTCTGGTCAATTATTTGGTCAGCAATCGATTGGTCAATGCTCAAGCTTTGGCGACAGCTGCCTCACTAGAATTCGGACTGCCTTTTCTTAATTTAAGTGCCTGGGACAGCACCCTTGCGCCACAAGGCATTTTAAAGCCGGAAGTGATGCGCCAATACCAAGCTTTGCCTTTAATGAAAAAAGGTCAAAGATTATTTATCGCTATTGCCGACCCAACCAACCAAGCCGCTCTAGAAGGTATTCGACACCAAACCGGCGTCAGCGGCGAAACCATTTTGGTTGAAGAAGACAAACTCAACAAAATAATTGAAAGAGTGATCAACGAGCATGAAACTGCTTCGTTGGGTAATCTGGGTGATGATTTAAATGTTGATATTTCTGCTGAAGAGGATGCCCTACAAAAGCAAACTGGTGCTGATGGCGATGATGCACCGATTATTAAATTTGTAAACAAAATTCTTTTAGATGCCGTTAATAGTGGAGCTTCTGACGTTCACTTTGAACCCTATGAAAAAATTTATCGAATTCGCTATAGAAAAGATGGCATTTTAAGAGAGGCCTCTCACCCGCCAGTCAATTTAGCTCATCGTTTATCAGCTCGTCTTAAAGTGATGGCAAAATTGGATATTTCCGAAAGACGTTTACCACAAGATGGCCGGGTGAAAATGCGTGTTTCAGCCACGCGGGCTATCGACTTTCGCGTGAGTACCTGCCCCACTTTGTATGGCGAAAAAGTTGTGATGCGAATATTGGATCCTGCATCAGCAACCCTCGGGATCGATGCCTTAGGTTATGAAGTCTTTCAAAGAGAATTATTTATGAAAGCCATTCATAAACCCCAGGGTATGGTTCTGGTAACAGGTCCAACGGGTAGTGGTAAAACTGTTTCTTTGTACACGGCTATAAATATTTTGAACCAATCCGATGTCAATATTTCCACAGCAGAAGATCCAGTAGAAATTAATTTGCCTGGTATTAACCAAGTGAATGTTAATGTTAAAACGGGATTCACCTTTGCGACCGCCTTACGGGCTTTTTTACGCCAAGATCCGGATATCATCATGGTCGGTGAAATTCGTGATTTAGAAACAGCTGAGATAGCGGTTAAAGCGGCTCAAACAGGTCATATGGTACTTTCAACATTACATACCAACAGCGCACCGGAGTCCCTCACCCGGATGATCAACATGGGTGTGCCCGCTTACAATCTAGCGACCAGTGTCAGCTTGGTGATTGCTCAGAGGCTGGCTCGCCGCTTATGCACCTACTGCAAAGCCCTATTAAATATTCCCAAACCCGCTTTATTGGAGACGGGATTTAAAGAAGAAGAGCTTGAAGGCATTAAAATATACGGTCCCAAAGGTTGCGGTAAATGCACCGATGGCTATAAAGGACGGATAGGCCTTTATGAAGTGATGGCTGTCAGCAAAGACATTGCTTATATTATTATGGCAGGTGGTAATGCTATAGAAATTGCCAAACAAGCAGAAAAGGAAGGTATGTGGAGCCTTAGGCGTGCAGGGCTTGAAAAATTAAAACAGGGCCTTACCAGTATTGAAGAAGTTAACCGGGTGACCAAGGAAGAATAATGGCTGACACTAAAACGACTGGGAAGAAGAAAGGCGATATCTATAACTATGAAGGCCTAGATGCCAGTGGCAAACGTGTTCAAGGAGAGTTGACTGCCAGTTCCTTACCGATTGCCAAAGCAATATTGCGAGAAAAAGGCATCCAAAAAGTCCAAATCAAGAAAAAAGCTACCCCGCTGTTTGGTGGTGGCTCTTTAGATCCCCGCTTAAGTGGCGATGAGGTCGCAGCTTTAACTCGCCAATTGGCAACCATGGCCAAAGCAGGTGTTCCTTTGGTGCAATCTTTTGGAGTCATCTCAGAAGCTGCAGATAATGCCAATATTGTCCACCTAATGAAAATCATTAGGGCAGAAGTTGAAGGCGGAGTTTCATTTTCGGATGCTTTAAAACGTCACCCCAGAACCTTTGATGAATTGTTCTGTAACTTGGTGGCAGCTGGTGAACAATCGGGTACTTTAGATACCATGTTGAATCGGGTTGCATTTTTTAAAGAAAAAAGTGAATCCTTAAAACGTAAAATTAAAAAAGCTTTGTATTATCCCGTCGCGGTTGTGCTGATTGCAACTGGAGTCAGCATTGTTCTTTTGGTGAAAGTGGTGCCCACTTTTAAAAGTATGTTCGCATCTTTTAACGCACAGTTACCCGCCTTTACCTTGTTCGTACTGAGCATTTCAGATTTAATTCGAAATTACTGGTTTCAATGTTTATTTTTAACGTTTAGCATCGGATGGTTCTTAATTTATTTTTATAGAACCAGGCCTAAATTTAAACACAAGGTGCAAAAATATAGCTTAAAACTACCTGTTTTTGGCCCTTTGTTTAGAAAAGTTTTTATTGCCCGCATCACTCGAACCTTATCGACAACTTTTGCAGCCGGCGTACCCTTGCCGGAAGCGTTGTTGTCCGTGGCGAAAGCTTCTGGCAACATTATATATTATGAGGCCATGATGCAAATCCGTGATCAAGTTTCCTCAGGCCAAACTTTACATGTAGCCATGCGTCGTGCTGCTGTGTTTCCAAGCTTGGTGGTACAGATGGTCGCTATCGGTGAGGAATCAGGTGCTTTAGAAGATATGTTGAGTAAAGTTGCTGGCATCTATGAAGAAGAGGTCGATACTGCTGTAGATGGCTTGACCACTCTTTTAGAACCGCTCATTATGGTTATTTTGGGTGTTGTGGTGGGTGGCTTAGTCGTTGCCATGTATTTGCCCATCTTCAAAATGGGTTCTCTGATGTAATGCAATTATTCTACTGTTACCTTATTGGATTATTCGGCCTTTTAGTCGGCAGTTTTCTCAATGTTGTGATTGTCCGTTTGCCAAAGATGCTGCAAAACGATTGGGAGCAAGAATGCAAAGTCATTTTAAATCGCAAACCTAGTCCGGCAGCTGCAACTTTCAACCTTTGTTTTCCTCGTTCTCAATGCTGCCACTGTAAGACACAGCTCAGCTGGTATGACAATATTCCTCTTTTGAGTTATCTTTTTTTAAAAGGTCGCAGTCGTTGCTGCAAAAAAGCCATCAGCTGGCGGTATCCCTTGGTTGAACTACTTTCAGCACTGGTATCCTTTTTTGTCGCCAGCTGTTTTATAGACAGCCCACAACTCATTCCAGTTCTAATTTTAAGCTTAAGCCTAATAGTACTATCGTTTATAGATTTTGAACACTCGATATTGCCTGACTGCATTACCCTACCGCTGCTATGGTTGGGCTTAATTTTAAGCGCTTTTAATATCATTCAAACACCGGCCAATGCTATTTTAGGTGCTGCAGCGGGTTATTTATCTTTGTGGAGCATTTACTGGATATTTAAACTGATAACCGGCAAAGAAGGTTTAGGCTACGGTGATTTCAAACTATTGGCTTTATTTGGAGCTTGGCTGGGATTTGCAGCAATACCTTTTATTTTATTCGTCGCATCGATTACCGGCTCTATTGTAGGCTTAACTTTAATTCTAGGCTTTAATCGCCCCCGTTCCCTTCCCTTAGCCTTTGGTCCTTATTTGGTACTGGGCGGTTGGCTCGCTTTGATGTTTCAGCCACAAAACCAGTTTTACCAGCAGTTAACTTTTTTGTGGTAAAGTAGATACTTTTTCTAGTTAGGCTAGGAGCCGGTAAGACTGGGGGGCTTCATGAGGACTGTGAGGAGCTCCTAGGATTTTGGCAATGCCACAATCCGTCAGGTAAACCGTAATAGTCAGTGCATCATGGGAGCTCAACAACGCCTAAAAAATTGCCTGGAGCAATTTTCAACGTCAGCCCAAAGGGGCTGGAGCATGGATGCTCCAGATAAAAAATTGCCTGGAGCAATTTTCCACGTCAGCCCAAAGGGGCTGGAGCATGAATGCTCCAGATAAAATCAAAATGGGAGGAGTAAATGTTGAGAATTGGCTTAACCGGCGGCATAGGCAGCGGCAAATCTACGGTGAGCCAGATGCTGGCAACTTTGGGTGTACCGGTTATCGATTGTGATGAGATAGCCCGAACTTTGTTAAACTCAGGCCCTACCTTTACAGCCGTGATTGACCATTTTGGTTCAAGTTTTCTGACAGACAAACAACACTTAAACCGGAACTTATTAAAGACAAGAATTTTTCAAAATCCCAATGATAAAGCATGGCTGGAACAATTGTTACATCCATTGATTAAAGCTGAAATTGAAATCCAACTTTGCCGCTACCATAGTCCTTATTGTTTAATCGAAATTCCTTTATTAGTAGAAGCGCAGTTGCAGAGCTGGGTCGATAAAATTTGGGTAATAAGCTCAGAACCCCATAGGCAAATCACGCGTATTAAAAAACGCGATCACCTTAACAAAAAGATTATAGACCAAATTCTTTCGAGCCAAGCCTCTAATGAACAACGGCTAAAATTTGCTGATGAAATCCTTGAAAATAATGGCGATTTACCAGAATTACACCAGGCCGTTATCCGCCTACATGGACGTTATAGCCATCTCAAATAGGGAGTCGGAGGCTCATAACAGCCCAAGATGATGGTCTAGCAATCATGTTGAAAAACCAAACTAGCAAGGTTAGCCCAATATCTTTGATAAGCCCTTATTTAAATCTTGTGTTAAACTGAGGCTAAATCTCTGGCGGCCAAAGTATGACTGAATCTGAACTGGTATTTTATGAACATCCCTTAAGCGAACGTATTCGCATCTTTTTAAGACTGGAATTCTTTTTTTCAGAGGTGGCCTACTTTATTCAAAGCGGCCGGTTTTGGGAAAGCCAGGTCAGCTTGCAAGCTTTTATAGAAATTCTCAATATTTTAGATAGAAACGATATCCGCTCAGAGGTTCTGAAAGAATTAGAACGCCAAAGTAGCTCGCTGGGGCGGCTATCACAGTTTGAAAACTTCGCTCAAGAACGTAGCCAACACCTTATTTTCGAAATTAGCCAGCAAGTTAAGAAACTCCAGAGGATCACTGGTAAACTCAGTCCCATCATTCGTGCCAGCGAACTTTTAACCAACATTCGCCACCGCAGCGCCATCTCTGGCGGCACTTGTGGCTTTGATATTCCTTCTTATCATTATTGGTTACATTTGCCAGAAGAAACCAAGGCTCAAGAATTGCTGCATTGGTTCGAGGAATTTACTCCCTTACGAGAAAGCATTCTACTCACTTTAAAAGTGATTCGTGAAAGCGGTAAGAACCTACAGAAAACCTCCCAAGGTGGTCTTTTTTATCATAGCCTAGACGCACAGTCACCCACTCAAATGGTGCGTTTAGGACTTCCCCTTGAAACAGCCGTTTATCCTGAAATCAGTGGCAACCGTCACCGTATCAATATTCGCTTAATGGCCTTTGCCCATATCGAACGACCAAAACAAATTACTCACGATTTGGAATTTTCTCTCAGCTGTTGCGGCGTCTAGGCTGAAGCGCAATACCCTTCTCTTTAAGTGTAAAAGATAAGACTTCATCTGACACTCTGCATTTTCAGACAGCTCTAGGCTTTGATTTTTTAACACAATTCTCAATATTGCGTATTCGTTAGTTGTTATAATTTTCGGCAAGTTATTCATCCATTGTTCCTATAATCTTCAAGCACTTCATCAATGGTTCCCCAACATTGGGCTGTTTCAACAGCGTTGGACCATGGCCTGCCGCAACAATCAATGCCTTCCTAAAGCCTAAAGCCCAGCCGCGCCCGTGAGCCCAGGTACCGGCATCAAGTGGAAATATTGAGCGGAAAACCTCACGGCTTTTTCCTTCAAAAAATTTCCATGCAATGACTAGATCACACGCTGGATCGCCAATCGCCATGCCGCCAAAATCAATAACAGCGATTAACTTGCCGTCTTGTACCAATAGATCACCAGCACTTATATCGCCATGGACCCATACTGGCGAAGCTTGCCACGTGGTTTCAAGCGCCAATTCCCACACTTCAGTCGCAAGGCGGCCATCAACTTTGTCTTTCAGGACAGCAATCGCCTGTCGTGTCTCTATATCATCAGTTGTAAGCGCTCCTTCATAAGCGATAAGCGAAATCACGCCGTCCGGGAAGAGGACCATCTCTCGTGTCGATGCGTTGTAGCGCGACTAGAGATAGCCAGTTCTATCCAACAGTTTGGAAAAAGGGCTCCGCTCTGAGCGCGCTTTAAAATTGATAGCTATAAGCAAATTAATAAGCATAAACATGCTCTGGACAAGCATTTTGGTTTCACTGTTAATTTTTTTATCTGTAGCAAGCCGATTGAACTCAGCTTCTTCACGTATCGATTGTTGGTTAATTGGGCTGTGGAGAATAAGTATTAAATTATATGATAGCTAACTAATCGTGGGGCAGCCCTGAGCTATGCAAGAAATTTTGAATGGAGTTCTAAATTCAGCGACCGTTGATGCATGGGCATTGATTAGCCTGCTTGTCTTTAGCCTGGAATTAATTAGCCTGGAATTAATTAGCCTGGAATTAATTCAAATCTGAGGTCGTATTGCTTATAAAATCAAAATTGAAGTTATCTTTTTAGCTCTATTTGTAAATCACAGATAACTGAGACTGCATATAAGGGAAATATTACGGAAAATGGTCGAGATTTAGACAAGAAAGACTGTAAGTCCTTGATGGATATGGTGTCCCCAACGAGATTCGAACTCGTGTTACCGCCGTGAAAGGGCGATGTCCTAGGCCTCTAGACGATGGGGACCCGGTATTTTTGGTGGAGCTAAGCGGGATTGAACCGCTGACCTCTTGCATGCCATGCAAGCGCTCTCCCAGCTGAGCTATAGCCCCGTCAAGGCCTGAATAATACTGGGAGCTTTGGTGTCTGTCAACGGTTATGTGAAACGATCCATGCTTAACCTCATTATTTTCAAAAGCTGCCGAGTTACAACATCAAGCTTAAAGCCTTTTGTAAACGTTGCAGCACTCTTGGTTGCCCAATCAGCGCCATGGTGAGATCAATGGAGGGCGATACAGTACTACCCGTTAGTGCAATACGCACAGCGGGCGCCAATTTGCCCATTTTTAAACCAAATTGCTCTGCTGTGGCCTGTAAAAGGCTGTGTAAAACTGGCGCCTGCCAGTCTTTAAGTTCTTTGACCGCCTCAATCAAGGCCTCAAAAGGTAATTTTAACTCAGCTGTAAATGCGGCCTTAGCTTCAACATCCAAAATGGGCTCTTGATAAAAATACAGGCTTTTGTTTAATAATTCGTCCAGAGTTTGCACCCGTCCTTGGTGAATGTTAATCAGCTCGATGATGCTCGGGCCTTGGCGGGTATCAAAATTTCGAGCCTGGATCAGCCACTGCAACTCTTGAGCTATCCGCTCAACATCTAAGGTTTTGATATAATGCTGATTCAGCCACAGCAATTTCTGGGTATTAAAAGCTGCAGCCGCTTTGTTTAAATCTTTGATATCAAACTGCTGCACCATCTGAGCCAGGGAAAAAATTTCTTGATCGCCATAAGACCAACCCAGGCGAACCAAATAATTTAACAAAGCTTCTGGCATAAAGCCCGCTTCTCGATATTGCAAAACACTGATCGCTCCATGGCGTTTAGATAAGCGTTTGCCATCATCGCCTAGGATCATCGGTACATGAGCAAAGATCGGCACATGAGCGCCCAAAGCTTCAAAAAGATGTATTTGCCGAGATGTATTGGCTACATGATCGTCTCCACGGATCACATGGGTAATATCCATATCCCAATCATCAACCACCACCGCAAAATTATAAGTCGGCATGCCATCGGAGCGCACCATGATCAGATCATCTAATTCCGAATTTAAAACCGTGATGCGACCTTTCACTGCATCTTCAAAATAAACAGCGCCTTCCTGGGGTGTTTTAAAACGGATCACAAAGGATCCGCCTGCAGGTTTTTTATTGAGATGGCGGCAATGGCCATCATAGCGAGGCTTTTCTTTGCGTTCAAGTTGGCCTGCTCGCAAAGTTTCTAAGCGTTCTTTAGAGCAGTAACAATAATAAGCCTGATTTCTTTCTAAAAGTTGTTCAGCAACTTCCCGATAACGCTCCAAACGCTGAGTTTGATAGAAAGGCCCTTGATCCCAATCCAAGCCCAACCATGCCATGCCCTCTAAAATGGCGTCGACGGATTCTTGGGTTGAACGTTCGGTATCGGTATCCTCGATGCGCAAAACAAACTGCCCACCTTGGCGACGAGCATAAAGCCAGCAAAATAAAGCCGTACGAACCCCACCCACATGCAAAAAACCGGTGGGACTGGGTGCAAAGCGGGTGCGAACCATGGCTTATAACCTTATTTAGAGAAACCGCCATTGTAACCCCTGTTGACGTCCGTAAAAAAGCCTCTTAGAATGACTGCCTCTTTAGGATTGCTTTCAAGGGTTATTTTTTGGATGGGTTAGCCCTACCTTTAGCGGGTATGGTGGTCCTTCCATTTAGAAATCCTAACTTTATTTGGCTATATAGCTCAGTTGGTTAGAGCGCGGCACTCATAATGCTGAGGTCGGTGGTTCGAGTCCACCTATAGCCACTCTTTCTCTAATATCCGAGTTTTATGAACGAAACATCTTTGAAAACTGTTTATATCCAAACCCATGGCTGCCAAATGAATGAATACGATTCCGGAAGGATGTTCGACTTATTAAAGGCCAGTCATGGTTTGGAGCGGGTCTTAACACCCGAGTCTGCCGATGTACTTTTAATGAACACCTGCTCTATTCGTGAAAAGGCTCAGGAAAAAGTATTTTCTGAGTTGGGTCGTTGGCGACCTTTAAAAGAAAAAAATCCTCATTTAGTCATCGGTATTGGTGGTTGTGTCGCCAGCCAAGAAGGCGAGGTGATTCGTCAACGCGCGCCTTATGTCGATTTGGTATTCGGGCCACAAACCCTGCATCGCTTACCAGAAATGCTCAATAGTCTTAAACAAAACAAAAAATCTGTGATCGATATTTCTTTCCCTGAAATCGAGAAATTTGACAAGCTTCCTGAGCCTTCGGTAGAAGGACCCAGCGCCTATGTATCCATCATGGAAGGTTGTAGTAAATTCTGTTCTTATTGTGTGGTGCCTTATACCCGTGGTCCAGAAGTGAACCGGCCTTTAGATGGCATATTGGCTGAAGTTCTCAGTTTAACGGCTAAAGGCGTTAAGGAAATTGTTTTGTTAGGCCAGAATGTCAATGCCTATCGCGCACCCTTAGACAATGGCCAGGTGGCCGATTTAGCACTGTTAATTCGCTATATTGCAGAAATTGAAACAGTTGAACGCATCCGCTTTATGACTTCCCACCCTGTAGAATTCTCCGATAATTTAATTGCAGCCTTTGCCGATGTGCCAAAACTTGCCAACCACTTGCATCTGCCAGTGCAAAGTGGCTCGGATCGAATTTTAAACATGATGAAACGCGGCTATACCGCGTTAGAATATATCGCCCGAGTAAAGATCTTAAAACAAGTTCGCCCGACTATTTCAATTACTTCTGATTTTATTGTCGGCTTTCCGGGTGAAAGCGATGCTGATTTTCAAGCCACTCTGGATTTAGTAGAAAAACTTGGCTTTGATCATTCCTATGCTTTTACTTATAGCCGGCGTCCGGGCACACCTGCTGCCAACCTTGCTGACGACATCAGCGATGAGCAAAAAAAGCAGCGACTGAACCTGCTTCAAACACGACTCCACCAACAAGCAGCTCTCATTAGCCAGGCCATGTTAAATACTGTCGAAACCGTTCTAGTTTGCGGCCCTGCGCGCCGAGATCCCAGTGATCTGTACGGGCGTACTGAAAACAACCGTGTTGTCTATTTTAAGGGTGGCAACCAGCATATCGGCCAAATGGTCCAGATACGCATTACCGAGATTGCGACCAACAGCCTAAAAGGTGAGCTGCAAACTTGAAATTTTTTTGTTATCTGGAAAACTCTCTTCCTTATTGGTGAATTGTCGTTTATGCTTAGATCCTAAGGTTGAGTTCCGCTATGCGGTTAAGTTTGTGAGTTTGAACGAACAGCAACATTCTATAAATATTGAACTGGCGCCCTTTGATAATAGGCGCTTGGCAAACCTTTGTGGTCGTTTTGACGAACACCTGCGTCAAATCGAGCAGCGTTTGTCGGTCGAAATTATCAACCGAGGTGGCCATTTCCAAATACTTGGCAGTGAAAAGGCCTCGCAAGCTGCGGTGAAAGCCCTACAAAGCCTCTATCAAGAAACTGCAGGCCATAAAATCTTATGTCCTACCGATATTCATTTATACCTGCAACAAGACAAAGCCGAGACTGAACAGGGTCAAATAACCCAAAGTGCTGGGGCGCCTGAGTTTATCCTGCGTACCCGAACAGGTGATATCAAAGCTCGCACCCCTACCCAATACAAATTTATTAAAAATATCTTTAGCAATGACATTAATTTTGGTATTGGCCCTGCGGGTACCGGTAAAACTTTTTTAGCAGTAGCCTGCGCGGTACAAGCACTTGAACAAGAAAAAATTCGCCGTATTTTGCTGATCCGCCCAGCTGTCGAAGCCGGCGAAAAGCTGGGCTTTCTACCAGGCGACTTAGCTCAAAAAATCGACCCCTATTTACGTCCTTTATATGATGCACTTTATGAGATGCTGGGTGCAGAGCGAGTTGCAAGACTTCTTGAAAGACAAATTATTGAACTGGCTCCTTTGGCCTATATGCGGGGCCGTACTTTAAATGATGCTTTCATTATTTTGGACGAAAGCCAAAATACCACTCCAGAACAAATGAAAATGTTTTTAACTCGGATCGGCTTTGGCTCTACGGCCGTTATTACCGGTGACATGACTCAAATTGATCTGCCTCGAGGCCGCCAATCTGGCTTAGCACACGCTTTAAGCGTGCTACAAGACATCAAGGGCATGAGTTTCACCCATTTTGATTCCAGTGATGTGGTCAGGCATCCCATCGTGCAACGTATTGTTGAAGCTTATGAACGCCATCAACAAGAAGATGATAACGATTACTACCATATGGAACCCCCGCGTGAGCATTGAACTTGAACTTCAAATTGCAAGTGCCATAACCACCTTGCCCCATCCTTCTCAATTTCGAGAATGGGTCGCTGCAGCTCTGGAAGGCCACTTAGAAGATGCTGAAATGACTATTCGTTTGGTCGATGAATTAGAAAGTGCTCAATTAAATCAGCAATTTCGCAAAAAAACTGGCCCAACCAATGTGATTTCTTTTCCCTACGATCCCAGCTTCGATGGCGAATCATCTTTATTAGGCGATATCGTTGTCTGTGCGCCCTTGGTTGAAAAAGAAGCCACCCATCTCAATAAGCCCCTATTAGCCCGCTGGGCTCATATGGTGATTCATGGAACTCTGCATCTATTGGGTTACAATCATGAAAATCCAGCTGAAGCAGAAATCATGGAAGGCCTTGAAACTGATCTTTTAATCCATTTAGGATTTCCTCCCCCTTACGGAGACACCTTCTTGCTATGAGCGAACAACGCCTAAATCCTGCACCCTCTCGTTCCTGGTTAGATAAAATTAGCCAAATTTTAACCGGTGAGCCGAAAGATCGCCAAGAACTGGTTGAAATGCTGCGGGATGCGACCGAAAGACGATTACTGGATCCACACTCATTGGGCATGATAGAAGGCGTGCTAGAAGTGCCAGAGATCCGTGTGCGCGATATTATGTTGCCCCGCTCCCAAATGATCGTCATTGAAAGAAATGTTCCCCTAGAAGAGATTGTGACCACCGTTATTCGCTACGGGCATTCTCGCTTTCCAGTGATTGGTGAAAATAAAGATGAAGTGTTGGGCATATTGCTTGCCAAAGATTTATTGGCTTATGGCTACAATCGAAAAGAAATACCTTTTAAAATTGATGACATTTTAAGAACCGCTGTCTTTATTCCTGAAAGCAAACGCTTAGATGTTTTATTACAAGAATTTCGAGCAACTCGCAATCACATGGCAGTGGTCGTTGATGAATATGGCGGGGTCACAGGCCTAGTCACCATTGAAAATGTGATAGAACAAATTGTTGGTGAAATTGAAGATGAATACGATGTTGAAGATGATCAACTGATCAAAAAATTATCTGAACATACTTATAGCATTCATGCTTTAACGCCAATTGAAGAATTCAATAAATATTTTAAAGCCCATTTACAAGAAAAAGATCTTGAAACAGTGGGCGGCCTGGTCATGCGCGGTTTTGGCCGTTTGCCCAAACGGGGTGAAACCGTCAATATCAGCAGCTATCACTTTAAGATTTTACGCGCCGACAAACGTCGCGTCCACTTGTTACAGATGAGCACCTCCCCCCTATAGCCCTCAGAAAATCACTGACAAGCACAGCTTGATTGCGCCGCCCACTGGCATGATCTTGAAAAAGATGTCAAATCTCGGTATGATAAAAATTATAAAAAGAAATTTTAATAAAAAAACGAGTTCGGAGACTGAAAACCCTATGCTTAAATTATTAATACAGGCAGGCAGCCCTCTATTTATAACTGCTGCTAATCTGCTTATTAGCTATGGCTACCCCGCCAGTTTACTCGCCAATAATATCATTCAACTACATATTGAAATTCCCAGATGGTGGAATAAATTTATCAACTTCAGAGGCACCCCGGCCGGAGATCAAAACTTACGCTATCTCTCCTATGGTCTTGCATTTTTTAAGGTTCAACGGTATGCAGGCTTTGTAACATCTGCTGAAGACTTACTCTATGAAGAAAAATGGCAAAAAAAAACGCCAAAAGCAGATTTTTTGAAAGGTATTGGAAATTTAAAAAAAGAATGGTCAATTCTACAAAAATCTAGTTGGACAACTCGGGCTGGCCATAGCACCCTTCTCTATGCGCGAGTTTTTAACCTTTTCAAGGATGTGTATAAATACTTCACACCTTTTTACGTCAATCTGAAAACATTGTTACTAGAAGAGTGGTCTCTCTCAAATTTTTTTCAAACACTCTGGGCCGGTTGCAAATTTATTGCCCAATTGCAATTTCGCTGGCTACGCTTGGGAAAAATATCTAGCCCTTTATCCTTAAGTGAAAAAAGTACCCGTTCCACTGAAAATTTTGTCATAGATACGGGAGCTTTATTACTCAATTTAGGTTATCAGCTCTTACTATTTTTAGATGGATTTAGCAACACCGTTAAATATTCTAAAGAAATTAAAGTTCGATTGAAAAATATTGTTGGCTTACTGAGCAGGCAAAGGCAATTGGCAAAATTAAAGTCCCTTATTGCCAATCATTATAGAAATTCTGCCCTACCAGACCAAAACCAAAAGCTTTCTGCTTATTTTGGCAGCCAATATCACGATAGCTGGCTGCAAGCCCAGATCAATAAAATCAAAGAGTTGATGATCAGCATCGGCGAGAGTGCTTCTCCCAATTTAGACTCCCAAAATGAGTCTCAATACACTCAGTCTGACACTCAGTCTGAAAAGCTGCCGCCAGCATCAATAACAGCATCAACAGCTACACCCACCAGTAACATGGCGGACTCGAAGAGTATTTTTGATCAAAACAAGTCCAATTGTAGTGATAATCTTAACATCTTGATAATACAACCAGAACCAACAACTAATAAAATACAATCAGAGGCCCCAAGTCCTCATAGCCCCGCCAGTATCGATTCGGCGGACCCAAACCCTAAACCAACAAGCAGTGCTTCAACTGCTAGAATAGAACCAGAGGCCCAAAGTCCTCATAGCCCCGCCAGTATCGATTCGGCGGGCCCAAGCCCTAAACCAACAAGCAGTGCTTCAACTGCTAGAATAGAACCAGAGGCCCAAAGTCCTCATAGCCCCGCCAGTATCGGTTCGGCAGAGCCAAGCCCTAAACCAACAAGCAGTGCTCCAACTGAATTTACTGTTTCTAAGTTGGCCGAAGAATTCTGGACTTTGACAGTATTGATGGGGCATGTCGCCAGCGGTATATCCGATATGGTAAATGCAGTCAAAGACAGCCGGGATGATGATTTTCCTCGATTTGTCTCACTGCAAACTTATACCCAGATCATGAATGCCCCAAAACAACTTAAAGAGACAACCGTGACCGCGACTTGCAATATAGCAGCTGCTGGAAAAACAGGTTTAACTAAAGGGCTGGAAATAGCCATGCAGGAGTATCGCCGAAAAAACTCGCCTCAGCTGGGATAAAATTTTAATTTTTACAATTTTAATTTTTGAGAAGGCTGTTGGCTGGCTGCTGCTGATACTCTTTCATCCTTGTAAGGTGGTGGTGAAGGGCTGTTTGTCCAAAGGATGGACGGCGTGGCAGGGGAATTATGTTGACTGCTTGCCGAGCTCTTTCCTGATCCACTGCCAGGAGAAACATCAGCTGACACCGAATGACTGGCATGAGAAACAGCAGTTGACACCGAATGACTGCCAGGGGAATCATCAGCTGACACCGAATGACTGGCATAAGAAACAGCAGCTGACATCAGATCAATTTTCAAATCTTTCCGTTGTTGACAAATGGCATCAATAATTATTTGATTATCACGCACATTGTAAAGGCTAGGTGAGAGAAAAATTTCCTTTAAGGAATGATTGACTCCGACACCCGCCACCGCTTTCATGAAATACAAAGCTGTAGCTCCAATAGAGCCAAGAATACCTGAGCCAGATGGCGCATCAGAGGCTGGTAATTTTACGCCCAAAGCTAGGGCCAATTCTTTTAAGTTGCTAGTCTCAACCAGTGTTTCACATAAGTTTAGCTGTTTTAAGGTTTTGTTCGTACGTAATGCGAGTATCAGGCGAGCAATGCCTTCTTTACCCATATTTGGGTTATTGGCTAAATTAAGGGATACCAGCAGGTAATTTTCTTCTAACATTTCAGCAAGATAAAGTGCCGCCATAGAAGGCAAAGCGGTATTAGATAAATTAAGCTTTTCCAAACTGGTATTGTTGCTTGGTTTATGTTTTAAAACTTCAAGCAGAGCTTGAATACCATCTAAGGTTTCTGTTTCGGTTTCAGAAACCAGTAAAGCCTTATTTCCTGATAAATTTAAAGTTCTTATTTTATGGTAGCGTGCCAAAAACTTTGCCAAAGCCACGGCGCCTTTAGATCGTAAGCCGACATTTGCCAAATTGAGCTCGATAACAGGATCCTTCCAGTTTTGAATATCTTTAAAAGTTTCTTTAAGCTCTTGATATTGAAGCCTTTGGTTAGACTTATCCACCGTACAATAAGTGGGTAGGTAAGAATGTGATGGCGAGTTGGTTGTCACAAATATTGTCGTCATGACTCATTTCTCCTGAGTTTTTTTATTTCCCATAATGAGTTATTCTCGTAGTTTGCCCCAAAAGGGCGAACTCGTTAGATGCTTATATAGCTTCTAGTATAATTTAAGGTAACATCTTACCACAATTTTATCTTTGGTACATAGCTACAGACAACCGCTGTGTGGGTGACTCACGCTAAGGTTTTATCCCGCTATTCCTCAATCAGGGATGGCCAGCTCCCCAACAAGCCTATAGCTAGTTGCCCCTGCAATATTCTTTTTACAAATCCCCTCTGTAGGCAGTAAGATAAAAAAATTAAGCGATATCATTGCACTCATACTGGCTAACAGCCTTATAACATCAATGTGGCTAGCTGGAGTAAAGAAGTGATGCTTCTACATCTTAAAATAAGGTTAATAAACACTCTGCTCAAGAAAGGGGCAAACCTCCTTCTTTTATTATCTTATTTAATGTATGAAGCTTGCAAGACCATCGCCAAGCCAATCAACCTATTATATGTGATGTCTTTATGGATTGCATATCCCACGCTTTTCTTTCGCAATCTTCAAGAATTATGGCAAATATCTTTGAATAAAAGCAATGAGAAAGAAAAACTGGGTTCAATATTGGATCTTCAAAACAGTGCCGGCTTTCTTAAACAAATAAAGAAACTATACACCCAACCCTTATCTACCAATGTTTTTACCGAATTTAACCAAGGTTTAAGGTTGCTGACAACTGAGCTGGCACATTTTTCAACATGGGATCATTCTTATGCTGCTCTATTAAAAACTGGAGCAGGACAGCTCCATCGCCTAATGAGCTTGTCTGGGCGTGTCTTTAGTTTTTACAATAATTTTCAAAGAGAATACCATCCTTTCGATAAAAGCTTGCATTCTTTTAACTACAAAAGTTTTTTTTCGCCCCCCCCTTATAAGGGACGATTCAGCATAACACCGCAATCCTTTGGCCAATTATTAAATGTGGTGCTCACCTTCAGTATCTTAATGGCACAACTGAGTTTTGATTGGTCTAAGCTTGGCAAAGTTGCTCCCACCCTACCTTTACAGAAGGATGATCCCACCCTAGCTCTACACAAGGATAAAATTCCCAGTTACATCCAAAATAAAGGGATAGCTGCAAATTTGTCTTTTTTACTGTATTTTTCTTCACAATTCTTTACCCTCGTTAAAGGTTGCGTAACCGTATACACCGAATGGGGCTATATCACAGCGAAACTGCATTTGTTGAGAAAAGTTTTTTCTGATTGGGTGCATTATTCAAAATATGACAATAAACTGGCGCGCAGTCTAGCTTCACAACTCAGTAACTCCCCCATTATAAGCCAGTCCAGAAGAATACGTGGGCGTGGCCAAACCCCAGAAGAAGCCGAACAGCTTGAAAGAAATTATATGATTCAGTTAGTCTCCAGTGCAAGTTTTGATGCCAATCAGCCTAGACGCACCAGTATTAACAGCGAGGAACAACACCGGCAGAGATTAGAAAATTATAAAAAGCTATATAAAAACGAAATCAGAAATTTACTGATAAGCTTTGGAGCCTTATGCAGTGGTTATAACGATATATGTAGTGCTTTAAACAGCCCTTATGATTATAACCCTGATAAAGATGCAGTCTTGCCCAGTTGGTTATATGAGGGTTATCTTGCTCAGAAAGAACTGCTGGTTCAGCGCTTATCCAGAACTGGCAGCGCATCACTCCCTGCGGCCTTGGCACCACTCCCTGCGGCCTTGGCACCACTTCCTGCAGTTTTCTAAGCCCCAATTCCTTACCTATGGGTAGGCAGCTTGGAAGTTAAACTACTAATAACCAGGCCCGCGCATACCACAGTGGTCGCCACCAGGTGCTTTCTATATTGCACCAATAATGTCGGGGCGCTTGGGGTTGAAGCCGCCATTGAGATCCCACAACTAGGAGGATCAGCGTAAAAATTGCTTGTCGAAGCACCATAGCTCAACAATTCTTCTGCTGACGGCTCATGGGTAAACTTTAACTTTGGTTCTGGCGGTGGCTCATGGGTAAATTTTAACTTTGGTTCTGGTGGCGGCTCATGGGTAAACTTTAACTTTGGATGGGTCTTTTGAGCTTTCAACAGTAAATTCCAGCCTTGCTCACTGATAGGGTTACCAGCAAGAATGAGCTCAACCAAGCTTTCATTAGAAGTGAATCTACCTAAGAAAGAATTAAAAAACACCTCTAAATAATCTCGGAGAGAAGCCGTGCTATTTGAAGCTTGGCTTAAAACAGCTGCAAAGGCGGCAGCCCCATTTTCCTGAATCATCGTATGACTTAGATCTAAGGCTTTTAAGGTGGTATTGCTCAATAAGGCCTGAGCAATGTAGCTTACCTTATTACCTAATGGGTTATGAGAAATATCCAAGTTCGTCAGCCTGTCATTATCACTCAAGAGAGCTGCAATGATTTCTGCCCCTTCGCCACTCATCGATGTATGCTTCATAGATAAAGACATTAAACTGGCATTGCCCAAATGGTCGCGACTTAAGGCTTGTTGAATATGTTTCACTCCTGGGCAGGCGATGGGATTATAACTTATATTGAGAGCCATTAAAGTCGGCCACCTTTTTAAAGGCCCTTCTGATAAAAGTTTCGCACCTAACTCTGTTATATAATTATGACTCAGATCCAGGCTTTTAATCTGCGCCATCAGAAAAGGTTGCTTCTCAATGCTTTCTATTAGAATTTTCAGGTGCTCATCCTTTAATCTTTCGCCACCCAAACTGCCGTGCAAATCAATGTGAATCAGATCTGCTGTCAGTGCAGATTTTTCTTGGTTTGATTGAGATCCCAAGCTAGTTGCACTCGCATCTGTCGACAAAACAGATTGTGCCGCTTTCTCCAACGATTTTAGAAGTGAGCCAAGTTTCTTTGGGAGCTGGGTGCTCTTATAAGGCAGCGAAGATCCAGAGGCTGAACCGCCGCTATCCTGCTGTATTGCATTAAGCATACTGTCTCCTGTACTAAAGCTAAACAGATTTTAAAACCTATCAAAGCATTTTTTGAATTATAAAGGCCATCATAACATGGCCTCAAATGGCGCACATCCCAATTTTATACGGATAAGCTTAGCCCATTTTGCTCCGTGTAAGGGTGGCATAGTATTCTTCAATATCGCCATCAAAAAGCTCTACTTTGCCTTCTTGCAATAAAAACAACTCATTGCAGTTTTCTTTTAAAAGAGAGCGATCATGGGAAACCAGCACAATGGCTCCTTGAAACTCTTGCAGGCTCAAAGTAAGCGCTTCACGCATTTCTAAATCTAAATGGTTGGTTGGCTCATCTAATAAAAGCAGATTGGGTGCTTGCCAGGCAATTAAGGATAAGACCAACCTGGCACGCTCACCGCCTGAAAAATGGCGAATCACATCTAAGGCTTTATCACCCGAGAAATTAAAGCCCCCTAAATAATCACGGATCTCTCTCAAGTGAAGCCCTGGAAAACTTTGCTGATACAGCTCACAGGGGTTTAGATTGAGCTCCAAGCTTTCCACATGATGCTGGGCGAAATAGCCAACTTTCAGGCGATTATCATGAAACAATTCGCCACTGCGCGCCGGAATTATGCCGGCCAAAGTTTTCAGCAAGGTCGATTTACCCGCACCATTGAGACCGACAAGTCCCATTCTTGAACCCGCTCTGATAGAAAAATTAATTTTTGGTAAAATGCTTTTATCCGCATAACCCAAATCGGCTTTTTTAACATCGACCAACAAATTGGGGCAATTGGGGACTTCTTTAAATTTAAAGTTAAAGGGGGATGAAAAAAATACTTCTTCAACGCTTTCCAATCTGTCTAAGGCTTTTAACCGTGATTGAGCTTGTTTGGCCTTAGAAGCTTTGGCTCTAAATTTATCGACAAACTTCATCATCTCCTCTTTTTTCTTTTTCATCTTGAGGAAATGTTTTTGTTGTAGTGCAGATTTTTCAGACTTAATACGAGTAAACTGACTGTAATTACCCGTGTAACTGTGAAACTTTTCATTTTCGATATGCAGAATATGAGCAACAATTCTATCTAAAAATGCACAATCGTGAGAAACCACAATCACCGCACCTTTATAGGCTAAAAGCCAATCTTCCAGCCAATTAATAGCTTGCATATCTAAATGGTTGGTTGGCTCATCTAATATTAATAGACTTGAACGCTGCATCAACGTTTGACCCAGTGCCAAACGCCCCCGCCAGCCGCCGGAAAAAGTTGCGATAGCATGATTGAAATCGGTTTCAGCAAAACCTAAGCCTCGCAAGATATGTTCAGCTCTTAAAGGCGTGTTGTAGCCATCGATGGCATCGAGTTCTGAATACAGGCTGGTTAAGAGTTCCCAATCCTCTTGTGCTTCAGCTTGAGGAATGTCTTGCTGCAGACGGCAATAAGGCCTATCACCTTGAATGATAAAATCGCGCGCAGATAGACTGATATCAGGAAAATTTTGGGAAACTGAGGCTATTTCCAAGTTTTTAGCAAAGTTAAGCGTACCTGAATCGGGGCTTAAGCTCCCAATCAGCATGCTTAAAAAGCTACTTTTACCAGAGCCATTTTTACCAATTAAACCAATTTTTTGACCCGGATAAATGCATAAAGAAACATCCCGAAATAGCTGTCGCCCTGAACGATATAGGCAAATATTCTCCAAATTAAGCATCACTACTCCAAACTAAACTACCAAACACTTGGTTCAGCAAAAAAGCCGTAAAATTCATCCAAAAAACTTGCCGTAGTGTAACATAATGATGACTTATTATAGAGTGATTGATTTTCCCAGCTAAATAAAGGGTTAAAAACACTTTTATAGGACAGCTAACTCATAATTGTCTTGCTGGGGATGGATCCTGCCCAATGATCCTCGAAGGGGAAGAGGCATGGGCTTAGCACAGAGTTCAAGGCTTGTGGCATTTCGAGAAACATGTTACAAAACATCAGAAAATGACTATTACTGATTGGCTTAAAAAACTAAAATTATGAATAAACACAATCAAAAAGCTTGGAGCCGAATAAAACAGCTGCTGTCCACCTTAGGCATTGAGAACTTCACTGAAAGCCTCACTGAGACACAAAAAGAAGCTGTTTTAATTGCTGCTAGGACCAATGATATCAGCTCTCTTGCCAAGCTCTTAAGCGGCTATCCTCAAAATATTGTTCAGGAAACCTTGAATGAAGCCTTGCAGGCCGCTGTAGTCCGCGGCCATGCCGAGGCAGTTCTTTGGTTATTAAAAGCAAAAGCCGACCCGAAAGCGCGCAACTCACAAGGACAAACCGCTCTATTCTTGTTGGTTGAAAGAGCCTATGGTCGCTTACACAGTTGTTTAATTGCTCAATATTTACTGGCCGCTCACAGCGAAGTCAATGCTTTAGATAAAAAACACAATACACCTCTGTTGATTTTAAGCGCCATGCCACCTATTGATAATTTAGTAAAAATTGCAGAGCTTTTATTAAAAGCTGGCGCCTTTTTAGATGTCAGCAACACCGACGATAATACACCTTTTCGAAATGCCGCCAATCAGGGGCATCTGGCTCTTTTAGATTTATTTATAAAATATGTAAACTTTAAAAACATCAGATTTTGGGCCAAAGAATTAGCTATCCTAGAAACTGAAAGCAATAATCTTGATAAGTTTCCCTCGTTGCGCCTTGTGTATGGCAATCTGCGCAGCCGTCTTTTAAAAAAACTGAGGCATAATTTGCCAACCATTATGCCTTTTACATCGTTTGAAACGGATGTCCACAAACTGATCCGTAGAATTTCTTTTAGCTTAAAGAGTAAGTCTTTGCGAGCCATCCCTTGTGACACTCAAAATTTGCCTTTGCACCCTTCTTTAAGCCCTGAGCAGGTTTCAACCAATACTGATCCTTATTTTATAAGCAGCTATAACAAAAAAAAGATTTTATGGGAGTTACAACAAAGAAGGAGTGCAGCGCTTATCTTGAAAAAACAACAATTTACTACCATTACCGTAGCGAACGTTCGAATCACCTGTAAAGATTTCCGGCAGGATGAAGATTACCAATTTATAGTCCACACGACAAAAAGCCACGCTTCAGATCTGAGGGTTACCCGGCAAACCGATGCTTTTTTTGCTCAAACGAATCCCTATATTTCAGCCTCCCTGATTGATAAATATACCCCCGGAGCCGGCATGGCACATCAAGGAAATATATTACCCAAAGTGATGTTAATTCTTTCCGTGTCTCCACACTCAGTATATGTAACCTCCCCTGAAGATTTTGATTCTCTCCAAAATATAGAAGAAGGTCGCTATGCACAAAAAAAGATCGAATTGCGTTCCTATATGGATGCCCAACTAAAATCTTCGAGATTGATGGCTCAGTTGGCGCGTGAATGGTCGAATCATGAATATTTACCACTGGATCCTTTTACAGTACGGTGTTCATTTGCCATTGTTCAAGACAAACATTTCCCTTTTTTATCACCTAAAGAACTATCAGACTTAACCCTACATCGATATTATAATGAGCTCTTAATAGGCAAAGGCTTAAACGGATTGGGGCACTTAAAAATAACTGCAGTCGCTATCGAAGAAACCGATATGTTGGAGTTTAACGATTGTGTCTATCCCCAATTAAACCGGAGTGAACAGCAGAGTGCCCAAGCAAGCTTAGAAGAACTCAATCGCTTTGGGACTGTGGTTTTGCTGAATACAGATGCAAAAGGATATTTGCGAAAACAAACCGATCCTTTACTGAGAAAAACAGAACAGTTAAATCAGTCATTAAGTCTCAACACTTTACAGCTTTGGAAAAATCAGCAAAATAAAGACAAACTTATTCAAAAGCGAGAACAAATTTATCAAAAAGTGAAACAACTTGTTTCTGAATTACCTGCTGAATTTCGTCACTCTAGGGGGCCGACACGATAACCGACCCCTACAGTCTCTATACAAATTGAACATTTTTTTCTATAAATTCAACAATGAGTGAGGCCACGTCCAATGTGGTGGTCGTTTCTATACCCTTGAGGCCAGGAGAAGAATTGACTTCCAGCACCACTGGTCCGCGTTTTGAGCGAAGAATATCAACGCCTGCAATGTTAAGGCCTATCGCTTTTACCGCTTGAATAGCAATGGCTCGTTCTTCTGCTGTGATGTCTATCATAAAGCTGCTACCACCACGATGTAAATTTGAACGAAAGTCACCAGCCTTAGCTTGACGTTTCATCGAAGCGACAACCTCATCACCAATGACGAAACACCGAATATCACTGCCATCGGCTTCTCGAACAAATTCTTGTACTAAGATATTTGCTTTCACACCTGCAAAGGCATCCATAACGCTTTCGGCAGCTTTTTGAGTCTCAGCCAATACCACGCCCATGCCCTGAGCGCCTTCTAGAAGCTTGATGACAACTGGGCTACCACCGACCAAACGGATGATCTCGGGCATATCTTCAGCGCAATGCGCAAACCCTGTGACAGGAAGCCCAATACCTTTTCGAGCTAAAAGCTGCAGGGAACGAAGTTTGTCACGTGCCTGTGCAATGGCTACTGCACCATTGACCGTAAAGATGCCCATCATCTCGCATTGTCGTACCACGGCGGTGCCATAAAAAGTAATCGAGGCACCAATACGAGGAATGACTGCATCCAAACCGTCTACTTTTTTTCCATGATAATAAATCGTGGGATCGGAAGAGACGATATTCATATAGCAGCGCAAAGTATCGATGACGATAACCTGGTGGCCACGTGCTTCTGCCGCCTCTTTCAAGCGGATCGTAGAATAACAGCGTGCTTGCCTCGACAAAATGGCAATCTTCAAAAGGGTCCCCTTAGATCATGCATGGGCGAATGGATCCTAGTTAAGTTTATACAATTTTTGGAACTCTTCCTTAAGCCTTTTCTGCTACCCCTTTATCAGGCATAATGGGGCGCATTTTTAATCAGGCCTTTAACATATATGTTGCTAGCACGTCCAGTTTGGGCCTTGGTTGCCGCCCTGTTCAGCGGCGCTTTACAGCCCTTAGCCTTCGCACCCTTTGGCTTCTGGCCCCTAGGCCTTGTTTCGGTCGGTTTACTGCACTGGCTATGGCATAATGCCCGGCCTTGGCACGCCTGGCAACTGGGTTTTTACTTTGGGCTCGGTTTTTTTGGCCTAGGGCTTTCTTGGATATTTATCAGTATCCACCGTTTTGGTGATGCTCCAGTGCTTCTGGCAGCCTTTTTCACCCTGCTATTGGTGATTTTTTTAAGTTTCTTGATAGGTTTGGGCGGCTATCTGCAGAGAAAATTTTATAAGCAGTCAAGCCCCCTATCCTCCACCCTAGCCTTTGCATCCATTTGGGTACTGGTGGAGCTTGTTAGAAGTACCGTGTTGGGAGGTTTCCCTTGGCTGTTACTGGGAAACAGCGCTATTGACAGCCCTCTAAAATATTTTGCCCCAGCAATCGGCGTCTATGGGCTGTCTTGGATTTTGGCATTTCTGGGAGCAGCCTGCGGCCTTTTGGTGTCACAGGCCAAAAGTCCCAGCAAAACTTACTTATTTATCTTGGTAGCTTTGTTCTGCCTGGGAGGCTATGGTCTGTCTTTTCTCAATAAAACAGAAAATGCTGGCCCGCCACTGAAAGTCAGCCTGATACAAGGCAATATCAAGCCTATGGATAAATTTTTATTGCTCAACCCTATCAACACTGTCTGGCAAACCTATGGTCGCTTAAGCCAAACAGCCTGGTCACAAGATTTAATTGTTTGGCCTGAAAATGCTATTCCAGTACCTTACAACCAAGCTTCTCTCCTTTTAGATGCACTCAGCTCTCATGCCCACGTGGCTCACAATACCGTCATTGTCGGTATACCCAAAGATCACGATGCTCTCAATGATGCTTACTACAATACCTTGGTCGCTTTGGACCATAATACTCAATTTTACTATAAGCGCCACTTAGTACCTTTCGGAGAATTTTTACCCCTGGATAAATGGCTGCGCGGTTTAATCGATTTTTTTGATTTGCCGATGTCAAATTTTAAACCCGGTCCTGCTATTCAACCACTGATCCGAGTCAAACATGCTTGGCTTGCGCCTTATATCTGTTACGAAATGGCTTTCCCTGAATTAGTGAGAAAATCTTTAGGAAATGCCGGGATTATTATTACCCTCAGTGAAGATGGTTGGTTCGGCGATAGTTTGGGGCCCCATCAAAATTTAGAAATAGCCCGTATGCGCGCTTTAGAAACAGGCAGACCGGTTATAAGAGCCACAACCAGTGGCATATCTGCATTCATTGATAGCCAAGGCAGAGTTTTGTCACAGTCTGCACAATTCGAAGAAGCAGTCTTACAGGGATTGGTTTATCCGCAGTCAGGTACAACAGGATGGGTAAAGCTGGGTTTACCCTTTATTTTGGCTAGTTGTTTTGCAATACTGCTGTTTCTTAAATTGTATCCTTGGATAAGAAAATCCAAACTTCTATCAGTCTAAAACCAAATTTACAAAGATCTCTTACGCCGTTTGCCAGAGGTGGGTTTAGTAGGTTTTTCAGCTTCAATAGCACTTCGAGCCACCCCTTTCTCAGCGCTGAACAAAATTGGAGAGTTGCCTTTGGTTACTTTTGTGGGTGCAGATTTATCTTTAAGCGACTCATGCCCAGACTGTGGAAATTCTTTCTCAACCAAAGGAACGGTAGGAGTTGCTGAGGTTTTATGGATTCCAAGATCCACACCTAAAAGTGTTGCTGCTTTGGTATAAAGTTTATCTGCTAAAAATAGTGGCGCTCTAAACAGGTATTGAGCCGTTACATTCACCAAGCCATGACCCAGTTTTTCAGAGATGCCTTTTATTTCAACGATGGCCTCACTCAGAACCAAAGCATATTGACCTGCTCTTTTTAATAAAAATCCCAGCAAGCCCATGGGTGAAAGTATCATTAACAGCAGATAAGCAGCAGAGCTCCCTGCCTCGGCTTTTTCATATAAACTTTTATAGCCATATTGCAACAAAGCGCCTAGGCCCTTGGCAACTGCACCGAGTGTACCTATCGGCTTATACAACAATTTAAAAACAGTGTTGTGTAAGACATTGACAAAAGTCGCCGTTAAATTAAATAGAGTAAAGGCTGTCAAGAAAGTAAAATTAGCTACAAAAAGTGCCGCGCGAGATAATTCATGTGCTGTGTTTTTAAGTTCTTTGATTAAAGCCTTGCTAAATGCCTCACGACTTCGTTGCGCTATTAAAGCGATAAACGGCACCATCAATAACCGCAAAGGAGGCAAAAACAATCTGAAAGGTTGCAGCAGTAAAGCTCCCATAAAACCGGGATGTTCTTTCGGAGCATTCAATATCGCAATTTGAAACTGTAAGGCAACTTTATTTAAATCTTGTTGAAAACGTTGATATTCTTCGCCTTCAGTCAATGCGCTGGCCACTGCTGAATGCGCTGGATACAGCCCAACCCCCAGGACGGCACCCAAGCTTTTTGAAATCGCTAAAATACGGCTTGCAGCAATAGTAGGATCGCGCTGGGAAATACTTTGAGCCAAAGCATTTTCTTGCATCACCAAACGAGCGCTGGCATCTAATTTGCTAACAGTTGAGCTGCTGCTGTCAAGCGCCATCATTTTATTTAATACGGCGATAAAACTTTCAGCACTGGTTTTATTTAAGCCGGCTTGCATAATTAGATTTTTAAACGCCGCAGGCGCCAGTATGGCGCTACAACTGATAATCGAAGCGGCAAGGGCTGTAGTGCCTGCCACAGGATGCTGTAAAAGCATGCCCTCAATCGAACTAAGATAAATTTGAACTGAGCGCGCTAATCTGGCTATAAAATTGTAATGTACTTCCGGATCATAGACTTGTTTCGGTTGTACCCAATAGCCACTTTCAGGCTGAGATATTTTCTCATAAGGCCTTGGAGGTTGTATCGATATGGAGTTACTCTTGATCTGTCCAAAGATATTTTCTTGTAAAGAAGATATCTCGAGTTTAAAATAATTACCGGTTCCAAAAACACTGGCAATATAACGTGGCACAGTAGCGGCTAATCCCTTGACTATTAGCCAAGCTCCCGCCAAGCCTCCCACTTCAGCTTCTTTCAGCGCTGTTACCGCATTCCTTAAATGTCTTAAGTTTCTTGAACGGCGCAAATCTTTAAGATTACCGGAATTAGCAGAAGATTTTTTAAAATCAGTGAAATCAGCTATATGTACTGAAGTGCTTTGGAACATGGCTAGCAGACTATAATACCAATAACTTAAATTATTCACAGACTTTGCAGGCTTAATTTGAGAAGGTGTTTGATGCCGATATTTCAGCAAAGCTCTTAAGCCTGGATATAGTCCATCATTCATAGACATATGCATACTAGGTTGATAAATCAATGGATTGTTTTTGTCATAAGTAAAGTAAAGCTGATCTTCTTTGGAAAAAGCTTGCTTGGGAAAACGATAACCCCAGATAAACTGTCTTGCAGCATGTAAAGATTGGTGCAAACGTCCATTGGTAGAGGCAATATTCAAAGATAATTTTTCGTTTTTTTTGAGCGCCTCATCCAGAGTTTTTAAAATTTCACGCCGAAAAATTTCTTGAGACTGAAAATTACCCGGCATCAGGTTGCGCTCAAGATCTTCTAAACGGCGCATTTTTTTCTGCACTGAGGTTACAATTTTCCATTTCAACTCCCAGTCTTTGGTAACCATACCATCATTTTCTAGAGACACCAGCAGATTTCTCATATAATCACCCATAAAAGCAATCACAAATGAAGTCGGCGTTGAACCTCTGGCCATACCAAATGCTTTTAATTGTTGAATGCGAGCAGGATCGGGGGTGATCAAATACACTTCAGTTTGTTGTGAACCATCTTTCCTTTTACCCAAATGAAGGCTTTCTTGAATAGGATGCTTCGGTTCTCGAGTCGATGGTTTCTCAAATGAACGTAAGTATTTTTGAATAGCTCCGCCTAAATGAGGTGGTGCTCTATCTATGAATGGCACATCTAATAAAGGATTCAAAGCGGAGCTTGCAGACTTTAAACGCGGCGCTTTCATGCTCTCTACTGTAAAGAAAAAAGCTGCTAAACGATCTATCCCAAGGCGTGCTGCGGCAGCATGAACCGTATTGATTTCTTTTGAAACATGACTTTCTGGCATAATCGTGACCTTGGCTAGTAGACTCATCTCAAGAGGAGTCTTACTATCCAGTTATCGGCCAATTTAAAAAAAATTAAAGGTGTAAAGACACGTGTTTTAGCCTGAGCTAGCAGCAATTTGGCTGCGTTTGGCGCTAAAACTTTAAATATGCCGCTATAAGAATAGCGCCCTTCCCTTTAAAGAGATGCCCTCAGCGAGTTGATGACTTTAGAATTTCAAAGCTTACCTAACACAAGCTTAAGTGCTTCTAAAATGACCTAGAAAGAAATAAGGAATTTTCCTTCAAGAACGGGTAGCGGATGGGTGTATTTAAAAGCGGGGAATGAGGGGCAGGAGAAGCCCCGATACCGCTAAGGAAAGCCAGGGTGTTCCCGCGTTGAATACAGCCGAGCTAGCCCGCCCATCTATGAAAAGATCTCAAGCTGCAACACCTAAAATCTAAATGGAACGAGTATATAGTTATTGCAGTTTGGTTTTAGGCTAGGCGCCAAGGGCCGAGCAACCGTGACAAAATGTAGGGAACATTTTGGACCACCGTCAGGTGGCCCGCAGGGTAAGTATCAGGATGATACGCATCAATTACCTCATAGCGTAATGAGGATTGCAAGGACCCGCTAGAGCTACAAGGCTTGTGGCATGCCACAAGCCGCTGAGCTTAGCCTTCATATTGAAAGCATGATGAGTGCTCAACAACGCCAAAAAAATTGCCTGGAGCAATTTTTAACGTCAGCCCAAAGGGGCTGGAGCATGGATGCTCCAGATAAAATCTAAATGGAATGACTATAGAGGCTATTTTACAATATGCAGATTGGGTCGCCCACCGGTTTTACCATTGGCACCATTGCCGCTGTCTTCCTCATCTTCGTCAACAGGGGGGGGCAAATGAGAATCCGGTGGTGGCTCATCTTCATCTTCTGAAAACACCATGCCTCGACCATTCTCTCTGGCATAAATCGCAATGACAGCCCCAATAGGGACAAAAATTGTCCGGTTGGTTCCGGAAAAACGGGCTTGAAAAGTAATATCATCATTGCCAAGCTCTAAGCCATGAACCGCAACCATCGCAATATTGAGGACAATTTGGCCATTTTTTTCAACATATTCACGAGGTACTTCCACATTCGGCAATTCAGTATTGACCACCAAGTGGGGCGTACAGTTGTTGTCTGCTATCCATTCATAGAAAGCACGAATAAGATAAGGTTTTGTAGAAGTCATCATACGCCCAAGCCTTGTACTATCTGATCAGTGAACATCTTTCCAATATTCTTTTTTCAATAATACCGTAAAGATTAAAAATATACCTAGAAAAATAAGCACCCACACACCCAGCCTTTCCCTTTCCAACTTATGGGGTTCAGCAATATAATCTAAAAAATTAACCAAATCTGCCATTGCGGTGTTGTAGGCAGCTACAGAAAGTGTTTGCTGCAGATGTTCTAAAACATCGGGCATGGCGACATCGGGGAACACATAGTTGTTAACGCCCCAAGGTCTTTTAGGATCCGGATAAAAACCTCGTAAATAGTTGTAAAGCCAGTCATTACCCCGAGAACGCGCCACCAAAGACAAATCTGGAGGGGCTTTACCAAACCAGTTAGCTGCCAAGTCTGCAGGCATTGCAGTTTCAATGGTCGCGGTGAGCTTATCGCCGGTAAACAGTAAAGTTTGTTTCACCAAAGCATCTAAAATCTGGCCTTGGCTATTCACAATACCAATATCCTGAGCCATGGTGTTATAGCGCACATATTTCAGACTGTGACAACCTGCGCAATAATTCATATAGGTATGAGCCCCACGTTGCAACGAGGCCAAATCTGTTCTGTCAATCTGAACCTTATCAAAGGGCGGCACTTCTTGTGATATCACAATCAGTGGCAATAACCAGAAGATCACGACTAACCATACTTTCCTAAGCATTAAGAAATCCTTTCTGGCACAGGTTTGGTTTTATCTATCCGTGAATACCAAGGCATTAAAACAAAAAACCCAAAATAAACCACACTGGCTACTTGCGTTATGATTGTGCTCATGGGTGTCGGCTGTTTAGTCCCCAAATAACCGAGCAACACGAAACAAATCACAAACAACCCCAAAGCAATTTTGTACAAAATACCTTTGTAACGAATAGATTTAACAGGGCTTCTATCAAGCCAGGGCAAAAAGAAAAATACGGCAATAGCAGAAAACATAGCAATCACACCACCCAATTTATTGGGTATGGCCCGAAGAATGGCGTAATAAGGTGTCATATACCATACTGGGGCAATATGTTCAGGAGTTTTTAAAGCATCCGCAGGCTCAAAATTTGCAGCTTCTAAAAAATATCCGCCCATCTCCGGCGCAAAAAATACCACGGCACAAAAAATAATTAAAAAGACAGCTACCCACATTAAATCTTTTACGGTGTAATAAGGATGAAAAGGTATGCCATCTAAGGGCACGCCTGCTTCATTCAATTTATCTTTAATTTCTACGCCATCAGGATTGTTAGAGCCGACTTCATGCAAAGCCAAAATATGGAAAACCACCAGACCGACAAACATCAGTGGTACAGCAATCACATGTAAAGCAAAAAATCGATTGAGAGTGACGCTCGAAATAGTGTAATCACCCCGCATCCATTCCAAAAGCATATCACCCACCCAGGGTATGGCACCAAAGAGCGAGGTGATCACTTGCGCCCCCCAAAATGACATATTGCCCCAAGGTAAAAGATACCCGAGAAATGCCTCTGCCATTAAACAGAGAAAGATCATCATGCCAATCAGCCAAACCAATTCACGAGGTTTTCGATAAGAGCCATACAAGAGTCCTCGAAACATATGCAGATAAACGACAATAAAGAAAAAAGAAGCGCCAGTGGAATGCATATATCGCAACAGCCAACCATAGGGTACATCACGCATGATGTATTCGACTGATGCAAAAGCACTTTCTGCCGAGGGTTGGTAATTCATGGTCAACCAAATACCAGTTATCAATTGATTCACCAGAATTAATAAGGCAAGCGACCCAAAAATATACCAAATATTAAAATTTTTAGGTGCGTAATACTTGGCGATGTGTTGGTTCCACATATCGAGCACCGGAAAGCGATCATTCACCCAATTAAAGGACGCTTCTAAATAAGTGCCCATAAGGTTTTGACAAGGTTTTGGATCTTTGGGCTGAAAGCTGTTTTTTTCTAAAATGGATTTCATACTGAGGCTCCCTGCACACTGTCTTCACCAATCATCACAACGGTATCACTTAAATAGCGATAAGGTGGCACAGGAAGATTTAAAGGAGCCGGCACCCCTTGATACACGCGACCGGCCATATCGTATTTTGAGCCATGACAGGGGCAGAAAAAGCCACCTGTCCAAGATGCATCCAAGTCGCCCACCTTGGGCTTGAATAAAGGTACGCAGCCTAAATGGGTACAAATGCCGACTAAAATTAAATACGACTCTTTAATAGAACGATAGCGATTTTTGGCATACAAAGGCTGAGCTGACTCTAAAGAAAGCGGATCCCGCAAATGTCCTTCTTCTTTGATAAGAGCTTGCACGGAGTCAAGACTGCGGTGAACGACAAAAATAGGCTGACCACGCCAAGCCACTGTGATTTTTTGGCCAATTTCTATTTTGCTTAAATCAACTTCTACCGGAGCACCCAATGCTTTAGCACGGGCACTGGGCATCCACGATGCTGCAAAAGGAAAGGCTGCACAAAGCGCGCCAACACCACCAATGACTGCCGTAGTTGCGGTTAAAAAACGTCGACGCCCAAGGTCCATTTCGTCTGCACTCATTCAAACATTTCCTAATAGGATCACTGAGGTTGATGCGTATCATCCTGATACGGATCTAGGGGTTACAATGCCCTCAGAATACTTAAAACTAGCATTATAAAACATACGAGCCCAAGAGCCGCCTTTAGTGCCTGATCTAAAATAAAAGTTGTCAAGCTTAGATTCAGTTTTCCATGAGAGGTTGATTCAGCATGGAAAAACAAAAATCAATCCTAACAAAGCGTGGTTCGAAATGCCAGATAGTGCAAGTTTTAAGATAAGCAACTTTGCAAAGATTTTACAGCGAAGTTTGGCAGGAAAGTTCTAAAATTACAATGCTCTGAAGTCTCATATAGAACTCAGGAGAAAATTGTTAGTATTAAAACTAAAATATACTTAGACGGCTGGGGTATCGGGGGGGTTGGTTTGGGCAACTTGCGCATTGGGATTGTAAATGGGTAAACAAATGATAAATTGAGTGCCTTCATCAATTTTGCTGGTTACTTCTAAAGTGCCTTGGTGGTTTTCAATAATGCCATAGGAGACCGACAAGCCAAGACCAGTACCTTCACCAGGTGGTTTGGTGGTAAAAAAAGGTTCAAAAATGCGCTTGCACACTTTTTCATCCATACCAGGTCCCGTATCGGCAATGATCAACTGAACCATCTCGCCTTTTTTAGATAAACTTAAATGAATGGCTTGGGGGCGGGTTTGGCTTGCCATTGCTTGGGCAGCATTCTTCAGAAGATTTAAGACGACCTGTTCAATTTCCATCATACAACAATAGATGGGCGGCACCTCAGCATCATAAGACTTTTCAATTTTGATGCGTTTAAAGTCCATTTGTTTTTTCAAACTGTAATCGGTTTTCACCAAAAGCAAAGCTTGCTCAACCACATCATTAAAACTTGCAATAGCCTTTTCAGAAGTCGTCTTGCGGCTAAACTTCAATAAGTTACTGACAATTTTTGCCGCACGCTCGCCGGCCTCACGAACACCTTGCAAAAACTCGATAATTTTTCTTTTTTCCATATACTGCTGAATTTTCACAACATCTATGCCCAATTCTTCTGCGACACGGTTGTTTTCGGCCAAACTAGGATCAACTCGTCTAGTAATGTTTTGGGCACCTTGCAAAATAGAGCCCAGTGGGTTATTTATTTCATGGGCAATACCTGCGGCCAAATTGCCAATTGAAGTCATTTTCTCAGTCTGCATCATGATTTCTTCAACTTTTACCTGGCTGGTAACATCGTCGATACGAATGACTGCACCTAAAAAAGGAAAGCAAATAACAGGATATACTAGGACATCAAAGAAACGACGTTCCTCATTCTTGACTTCCATAATTCGGCTATCTTTCTGCAGTGTGTTGTGCTCTAATGCTAAGCGCACTTTCAACATATGAACTGCAAACTGTGGATACACCGCTGAAAGTTTTTTACCGACAACATCCTTGTAACTTTTACCAGTTGCTTTCGCTGCTTGTTCATTCCAGTCGGTAACGATGCCCTCGTCAGTGACCCCTATCAATATTGACGGCATGGCATTGATCATACCTTGCAGACGGCTTTGAGTTTGGCTTAACTCTTGTGTGCTTGAGATAAGCTTTTCAGTCATCACATTAAAAGACAGGGCTAAGGTATCAACCTCAGTGCCACCAGTTTCTTTGAACAGGTAATCTACTTTGGCATCATTAAACTCGCCAGCTGCAATACGAGCAGTCGCTGTTGTTAAGGCGCCAAGAGGACGACTTAAATATACAAAGCCTGCCCATAAAAAGAAAATCCATAAGGAAACCGTTTTAATAATGGCGTTAACGATAATCATGATAAAGCCAGTTTTGACTTCGTTCATGACCACGGATTGGGTGGTATAAAGGGTCACAAGGCCAATATTTTCAGTCTTATTAGCTTTATCTCGGTAACCAATTTCGAAGGAGCGTTTAATAATGCCTGAAAACAGACTATCGGGTGGTGTAGTTTCGAGCTTAGTCGTGGGATCAATATAAAGCTCTTTACCTTCATCATTGGTCACATAACCCCGTCTCCAGAGCATCTTTTTATCGCCCAATTTTTTGACTCGCACACCTTTAATGACGGAGCTTTTGGTAAGCCCCTCCATAATATATTCAACTTTTTTATCGTCAGAAGTTTCAACCGCAGCCACCAGACCACCCCAAACGATTTGAGCAAAGCGATCTAATACGGCCTCGACACCCTGCTTAGCAATACGATATTCTATATACATATGGAATACAGTAACCGTGATGGTTACGAGCAGGTAAAGGGAAAAGACTACCGTCAAGAGTTTCCAAGTTATGGAATGCTTGCCAATCATCTTTCTTATTGAAAAAGTTTTATCCATGGAACCCACGCAATGCTAAAAAAACCAAATTAATATACCCAGCATCATTCTCTTTAAGTTTAAGTTATAAAACCTTCACATGGGGCTGACCCATCTACATTCATCTCTAATAAATATACTCCTTTTAGTTTGGTTTTAGGCTAGGAGTAAAGCGAGACTAGGGTTGCTCGTCATGAGGATTGCGACAAAACGTATGGAACGTTTTGGACGCAAAGCGCCCGAAGGGCGAGTACCAGGATGGTACGAGTCATTATCCGCTAGAGCTACAAGGCTTGTGGCATGCCACAAGCCGCTGAGCTTAGCCTTCATATTGAAAGTATGATGAGTGCTCAACAAAGCCATAAATCTAAGGACAAATAGTATATTCTAACTTTGGCCCGGGTTCTTTAAAGCTCGGCGCAAAATTTTACCGATGGTACTTTTGGGCAGCTCTTTAACAAATTCTATTTCTTTGGGAACCTTATAAGAGGTTAAATTTTCACGACAATGGGCTAATATTTGTTCTTTAGTAAGCTCAGCTTGTTTTTTCACAATAAAGGCTTTGACAATCTCGCCTCTCATTTCATTATCAACGCCCACGACAGCCACTTCTAAAACCGATGCCATCAAAGCGATCACGCCTTCAACTTCATTGGGATATACATTAAAGCCTGAAACCAAGATCAGATCTTTCTTGCGATCGACCAAGCTCACAAAACCTCTTTCATCGATGACCGCGATATCACCGGTTTTCAACCAGCCATCGACATTTAAAACCTGCTGAGTTTCACTGGGGTTATTCCAATAACCTTTCATAATTTGAGGGCCGCGTGCCCAAAGCTCGCCTACAGAGTTTGTCGGCAATTCTTGGCCAAACTCATTGCGAATCGATACGTCCGTATTAGGCAAAGGCAAACCAATGCTGCCATTAAAATCTTGCGTATTGATGGGGTTGATACAAATAGCGGGAGATGCTTCTGTTAATCCATAAGCTTCTAAAGCCACAACTCGGGTAACCTTCAACCAACGCTCAGCAACTTTTTTCTGCAATGCCATGCCACCTGACACCACGATGCGCAGCTTTGAGAAATCTAAGTTCGCAAACTTAGGATGATTGGCCAACGCATTGAATAAAGTATTCACCCCTGTAAAGGCTGTAAAAGTCAAACCCTTTAATTGTTTAATAAAAGCTGGAATATCTTTGGGATTGGTAATGAGTATATTTTTTGCCCCCAACCTTAAAAAAACCAAAAGATTCGCGGTTAAAGAAAAAACATGATACAGCGGTAAAGCAGTCACAATGGTTTCTTCGCCCATTTTCACAAAAGGTGCTAACCAAGCCAATACTTGTTCGGTATTGGCAATCATATTGCGATGTGTGAGCATAGCGCCTTTGGGGATCCCGGTAGTGCCACCTGTATATTGTAAAAGGGCAATATCATCGCCTCGCAACATAGGCTTTGAGTAAGTTGTGTGACGGCCCTTTTTTAAAGCTTGAGTAAAAAAGGTACAATTTTCTAAAATATAAGGCGGCACCATATGTTTAACATGACGAACCACATAATTAAAAATATAATTTTTAGGGAAAGCAAACATATCCCCCATATGGCTGACAATGATATGAGGCAGCGTGATATCGTGGCCTGCTTTTTCTACAACTGAAGCAAAATTTTCCAAAACCAATAAAACTTTTGGTTCAGCATCTTTTAAAATAACTTCCAGCTCACGCGCCGTATACAAAGGATTGATATTGACGACGACCAATCCCGCAAGCCATGCCCCCATAATTGCTACCGGATATTGGATGAGATTCGGCAACATAATTGCAAACCTATCTCCAGGCTTTAAATGCAGTTCATTTTGTAAGTAGCTTGCAAAATCTTGGGCTTTAGCAAACCAGGCTTTATAACTTAAGGTATTTCCCCAATTGCTAAAGGCTTGCTGTGGACCATACTTTTGACAAGCTTCTTCAAAAACCTCATTTAAAGAAGCAAAAATATCCGGATTAATGACCGAAGCCACCATTGGAGGATAGCTCTTTAGCCAAACTTTTTCCATAAAAACTCCTTATCCCTTATGTTTTATAGGCTTTTCAATGCAGCTCATCAAATATTTTTAACACTTCCATTGCTGTGTTGCGTGGATGCTCAAAAGGGAATAAATGGCCACCTTGCACTTGCTTACATTGAATATTGAAGTTTCGCTCAATACTCCATAAATCGATAGGGCGCACGATATCAGAATTCACGCCCGCCAACATATAAGCAGGTACCTTCAACTGTTGTTTATAGTCATGATAATTATCAGGCAAAGTTCCGTAAATCAAAGCTTCTATACTGGCTTTAAACTTAAGCCGTAAATTCTGATTGTTCTCCTGAAACAGGCCAAAATTTAGATAATCTTCTAAACAGGCTTCATCAAAATCCTTAAATAATCCCCGACTTTTAAAATAGTGTTTGGCTTCTGCAAAATCACGCCAAACTTCCCGACGTCTTTGAGCTCTGCGACCTGGGGTTATCCAGTCTACCTTGCCCCAAGCCTTAAACCATCGGATCACGAGGGCCTTGGGATAAACCAGCATAGGTGCATCTAGAAGTATAATAGCTTTAAACAAATCGGGCCTTTTAACGGCTGCAAAAAATGTTAACGCAGCGCCAAGAGAGTGCCCCAGACCTATCACCGGCTGATGGCCTGGGTTTTCAATAGAGGCTATCAGCTCATCCACCAGGGCAGCCCAATTGTCAGTCACCGGATAACGGGTATCATGCCCAAGCATCTCGATATAGTGAATATCAAATTGTTTTTGCAAAGGCTGCAACAGCGCTTGATAACAGGAAGCTGGAAAGCCATTGGCATGGGAAAATTGCAATAGGGGTTTGTTCATATCAGAAGTATACGAAACTTAAAAGGAAGGTGACACAGCCTCTCTTACGACTGAGCGACAAAATATTTTAGTTATTCAATTAAGTTGCATGTTTTGGCTTGCAGACTTGACGGCCCTACCATAGCTAGGCGATATTGGCGAGTTCTTCCCTGGAGAAAGCGCCATGCAGAACAACAATCCATCTTCGCCTCCCCGCTTTTTAGGGACTTTCGGCTTAGCCATGCTGACGGTATCCGCGATCATCAGCTTGCGCAATTTGCCGACCAATGCGCTGTTAGGCAGCCAAATTATCGTTTATATCTTAGCAGCGGCCTTCACATTTTTCATTCCGGTGGCTTTGGCCTGTGCTGAGCTTGCCGCAGGCTGGCCTCGAGCCGGTGGCGTCTATCTCTGGGTAAAAGAAGCCTTCGGCTCTAAACTCGGATTTTTAGCTTTGTGGCTGCAATGGGCTGAAAGCGTCGTTTGGCTACCCTCCCCCTTGTCTTTTTTAGCAGCAACCACTGCTTATCTTTTTAACCCTTGCCTTGAAAAAAATAAATACTTTTTAATTAGTTTAATGCTCACCTATCTTTGGGGTACGACCTTATTAAATTTTCGAGGCTTAAAAACGGCTTCTAAACTCAGTTCATTAGGCGTTGTGTTGGGCAGTTTGTTACCAGCGGCCATTCTTATCGCTTTAGGCTTTCATTATCTGGCCAGTCCGGAGCATGTTTCAGTGTTAACTCTGAATGCAGAAAACTTGCAACCCATCTTTGACAGTTCCAGTTTTGCGACCTTTACAGCCATCCTTTTAGGCCTTTGCGGCATGGAAATCACCGCTTACCATGTGCAAAATGCAAAAAACCCTCAAAGAGGTTATCCGCGAGCGATGTTTTTAGCGACATTTCTGATTGTGGCTATTTCGGTATTGGGCGCTCTGATCATCGCTATGGTGATCCCCAAAGCTGAAATCAGTCTGGTTGCAGGCCCTATGCAGGCATTTAATAGTTTTTTTAATCGTTTGGGACTATCGAGTTTCACACCGGTATTAGCAGCTTTAACTTTAATCGGCGGTCTCGCTTTGCTGAATGCTTGGATCATCGGCCCTTGCAAAGGTCTTTTAGCCAGTGCCGAAGAAGGCCATTTACCCAAAAGTTGCCAAAAGATCAATAAAGCCGGCGTACCGACCACACTGCTGTATGCGCAAGCCTTGATAGGGACACTTTTCATCGCTGTATTCGTATTTATTCCAAGTATTCAAGGCGCTTATTGGATAGTCAATATTTTGGCTGCACAGCTTTATTTGATTATGTATTTCATTTTATTTATCAGCCTTATTAAATTACATTACAGTCATCCACAGGTTCCACGGCCCTATCGTATTCCAGGTGGAAAATTTGGCGTCTGGCTAGTGGGCTTATTGGGTGCCAGCAGTACTTTAACGGCGATTGTCGTAGGCTTTATAAAACCGGCAGATATCGACGTGGCCATGAGCCAAAGTCAATATGCATCGATGTTGGGCTGTGGAATTTTCATATTTACCGTGCCACCGATGATATTTCTGAATAAACAGCGCCTACATAAGCGCAAGAGGGAAAATGCTCATGCTTGATTACTCGCCTCCAACGACTTGTCTTCATGCAGAGGATGTCATCCCAGATTACTTGCCTCAAGCCCTTTGCCTAAACGAAAGGGTTATTTTAATCACCGGAGCCTCGCGGGGGATCGGGCGTGCTGCAGCAATAGCCTTTGCAGAATTTGGTGCTCAAGTTATTTTGTTGGGGCGAGATGTGCCAGCTTTAAGCAAAGTCTATGATAAAATTGAAGATAAAAACCCCGGGGCCGCCTCCATCTACCCTTTTAATTTAGCGGCTGCCAGCCCTCAAGATTACCTCGATATGGGGGATAAAATTGCAGAAAATTTTGGCCGGCTGGACGGACTATTGCTCAATGCCGCCTCCTTGGGAACTTTAAGCCCTATCGAACACTATCCAGAAGAGCAGTGGTACCAAATCATGCAAATCAATCTAAACAGCAGCTTCCATTTGATCAAAAGCTTACTGCCCCATTTAAAAAAATCCAAGCTAGCCTCTATTTTATTTACCTTGGCACCTCGACCACAACAAAAAAATGCTTATTGGGGAGCTTATGGTATTTCAAAAGCGGCATTAGAAAGCTTTATGCTTATATTGGCAGAAGAGCTTGAACATACCTCGGTTAGAGTCAATGCTATTAACCCAGGAGTTGTCAAGACCAGTCTGCGCGCCCATGCATTTCCTGCAGAAAATGCGGATACTTTAAAAAGTCCCCAAGATATATTAGCGCCCTATCTACAGCTGATGAGTATGGATTGCAAAAATTTCCATGGGAAAACTTTAAATGCCCAAACGGCTTTTTCACCCCTATCGCAGTCAGCAATACTGGCTTAAGCCATATCCTGATAATGATCTATCATATCGATTAAACAGAAGGTTTAATCGATATGATAGGGAGCAATACTGATGCCCAAGGACGAGCTCAATAGCCCATCAGCAAACCATCCTTTAAACCCATGGCAGTGAGCTACACTGGGATATAGACACCTCTACCATTTAGCAGATTATCCGTGCATTATGGGAAATTATGCTAGAGCCATTTTTCATTACCAGAGATTAAAAAACAATTCACCGCATAAAACCTAAATAAAATTGCGTTTTTTCAACCCCTCTGTAAAGTCATTTGCTAAAAGCGTAACTTTTCTTGTTGCTAAGAATCGTTTCCGGTTCTTAACATAAGTGCAGAAATGGCAATTGTCATTCAAACGTCGTTTAATTGAGATATGATTGCCATAGCCCAATGTGTCTAAGTCAGAAAATTAAAGTTTTTCCTGAAAAATTTTTTATTTTTTAAAATTTGGCGAAAAACTCGGTTTTCCATGGGCAGATTTCGCGCTGGCTTGTATTGTTTCTTCTATTAATTTAATCATTTCTGCATTTTCATTAAGCTGCGCGTATGTTAGGGGAGTATATCCAGCCATATCTGGTAAATCTACATTAGCACCCCAAGCGATTAAAAGTTTTAATACCTCGAGATCGTTGCGTTCAGCTGCTATAGAAGCCGGGGTGATGGCATCTTGATTTCTCACATTGGGATCCCATCCTTCTTTTAGTAGTTTTTCAATTTCTTCTGGCGGAGCGCCTAAGGAGACTAATGAAAGAAGCTCTATATTGCTTTGTTTAGTATTATTATATTGTTTATACATAAGTGTATCTCCTCTTAAAGTGTATGGTTCATACACTTAGTTATCGCATTAAAAAAACAAAGTTTCAAGACAAATGAAGTTGCCCCTATAAAACCGGACCACTTAGCCCCCAGCTTTACACGATTTAATGAACTCTCTAGGTGAACGCATTTTATAGCCATAGTTATTCCCTGTAAAATATCGAAACCAACCCTAAAAACACTTTTTGCCAACCTATGGTGATTTTTAATTTTGATAGGATTTTTTTAATCGCTATGATGCCTAATTTGTAAGAAAATCAAAAATCAATTGATAAAACAAGCTAACATATTATGCAATCGCTCTGAAAAAGTAATGTGGGTGGCTTTAAAATTAAATCCCTTGGTTTTTAAAAAGCCAAATAAGGTTTCAATCCCCCCAGCGTAATTTATAGCGATTTAATGCATTTTCAGCTTGATACGTCGTTGCAATAATAACCAATTCCCCGTCTATAGAACGGCTAGCCGCTACAAACAATTCTATTCCATAAACAATTTTGGTGGTTTTAGTGCAGCAGGTTTGGTTGGGCTGTAAATTCATAAAAAGTTTACAGGAATAGATTTGCTTTCCTTTTGAGCTTTCTACTAATAGGTTTTGCTTAATCCTAATGGAGAAGTTTATCCCTCTGTTCTTTAGATAAGCAAACCATTCTTTTCCTACAAATTCACGATCAGCTAAAATTTCTAAAATTTTATTCAGGCCAAATAGCTTAAGGTTTCTACGACTTCAATCCGTTCTGCAGGGCTAGAGCAGCCACGTGGGTAAAAATTTTCATATGAGCGGTATTGATATAGAGCCACATACTAGCGATAACATCAAAATATTAATATCCACTTTCCTCCATTTCCAATTGGTTCTATCTAAGATTAATTGCCATTTTAAATTTTTTATCGGAATAAGGTTAGCAAGAAATTTAGATAAAAATTCAAAGTTGAACCCCTCAAAGCCCTTAAAGAACCTTGGCAATCTTTTATAACGAGTTTCAAACATGCCTCCAGTAACCATGGCTTGGGCAAGCTGGACCAAATTGACGAAGCGAACAGTAAACAGGGCGACTAGAATTTGCGCCAGGCAATCTAGCCTTCTATGGTCAACTTTGAAATATGGCTTTAAACTGCCTTTCAACTCGTTGATATTTAACCTAGTGATTAACCTCTTTCTTGTTAATCGAGATTATACACTTTTTTGTTAAATTTCAGCGGGTCACTTACTTAAGCTTGGGGTCCGACTTGTAATTTTGTCCTGTACAAAGCCTGTTTGCTTAAAGGCCTAGAGTCTAGCAAGCTGAAATTTTATTAATATCATAAAAATTAACATTTTTAATGCAGTCATTCTTGTGATGATAAGATAAACTATAAGTGTTTGACTTTTATATTCAATGATTTGCTTCAAGGAGTGATAGCAATGCCAGCACATGGACAAGAGCCTAATCCGATCCTAGAAGACAGCTTCTCTATATTGAACCAGCCTGTTCCCTTAAATGCCGCTGCGACAATCTTCCAACCTAAGGCTCCATCTTTAAATCAGCACTCTCCAGAAGAAGTTGAAGTTGATGTTCTAAATACGGCTGCTTATATTCTAGAGGAAAATCCAGAAACGACCGTTGGCGAAACTCAAGTCAATTTACAATCTATCGAAGCAGACTTATTATCGAGGCTCAGAAACCTTTATTTCGACCAAAAATACCTTGAAACTTTACAAAGTATAGCCGCATATCCTGGTCTCTGTTTTCAATTTTATCCTGAAGAAATTTTATTTATAAAAGCAGAATGCCTAAAAAATTTAGGGTACGTTGATGATGCTATAAAAGAATATAAATTGATAGGCTTCAATGTTGAATCTGAGCTTTATCCTTGGATCATATTAAGCAAAGCAACCTGTTATAGGCATTTGAATAAATATCAAGAATCTTTAGACATCAATAACCTACTCAAGCCAAACCCAACAAGCCCCTACTATATGTCCTGGAATTTTGGCAAAGCCGAAGCCTATAGATTGTTAAATCAACCCGCAAATGCAATAGCACATTATCTGGAAGCAAGATTTCCTATAAACTCAAAAGATGAACTAAAACGTCTTCACATGTTAGCCTACAGCTATGTTGCAATGGGTGATCATCAAAAGGCTGTTAATACTTTGTATCAATTAATGCAATCAATTTTGCCTTATCATTCACGAAATTCGCCCTCCTTTTTAGTAACCATTGTGCAAAATGAGCTGGCTGCTTCTTTAAAATTATTAAACCGCTTTCAAGAAGCCCTCGAATTTTATAGAGTCATGATTATTTATCCTCAAAATCCCGCATATGGATCATGGTTAGCAAATATGCAAGAATGTATCGACGCTCTTCAAACAGCTGCACCCCATGCTATGAATGCTGTAAAAAAATCTCAAAATCTTGAAAAGCAAGTTCAAGATTTGAAAGAAATAATTGAAAAGAAAAATTCTACTATTCGTATTTATAAAGGCCGAATTGAAAAACATACTATAGAAAATTTTTTATTGTCACTGTCATTGAATGACTGCCATGCAGAAATGACTTCTTTAAAAAAACAGCTTACAGAGCTCGGGCTAAACCCGTCTATAGTTGAAAACAGCTCATCACCGACAAAATCCACTAGAAGTTCAAACAGCCGATCCTTATTGACGCAATTTAACTTAATCAAAACTTCAGAGAATCAAGCTAAAACTCAAACAATTCAGGTTCACAGTGGCGCTCTTGAGGACTCTACCCAAGCCAAAGTAGATCAAACCATGGCAACAGCCTGCAACAGTCCTACTCAAAGATGCAGTTCAATTTTGCTATAGGGAATAGCATAACGGGTTCCATTTTGAGAGACACCTATTCCAGTTCTTAAATCTCTAGAATATCATTTTCTTTTAGGTTTAGGGGGTGTATGAGGAGCAGTCGTTTTATAATAGGTACTGTAATTTAGAGAAGCAGCTCCACTTCCGGTATAGGGCACCTCTACCAGCAAAAAGCACAAATATAGCCAAGATAGTGGGCACTTCCCACGACAGGTGGCCTGTGGCGTTGACAGCAATCAGCACGGCCTGCCAAGTAGCGGCAACAACCTGTGCCTCTCTTGATGCTAACCAGGAAGCGCCCAATACTGGGCCCACTTATTCTGTTACCGCTGCGGTGACTGGAGCGCTAGCGCTTGCTATTCCTTTGCTTGCGGAGCACTATTATAAAAAGAACAGGGAACATCAATTAGAGCCATTACTTAAAAAAGAGGCTGCTTTATTAAAAGTCGTTAACGTTGTACAAAACGCGCAGCCCAACCAGGATCGCACCAGGCGTCCTAGCCAATGAGCTTAACAGCAGCAGTTAACAGCAGCAGAAAGTATAACAAGTAAATAGGACTGATTGATGCTCACGCAATTTTTAAAATATTTAACGCCTTATGCTGCACTTTCCCGTGCTCTTCGGGCTGATGATGACCAAGAAGCCTTAAAGCTGATTGCTCAAGGCAAAGAAGTCGTTGCTAGGGCCCGCTATGCTTCTTACACCTATTTACAAAAGAGCCTGCTGGGAAAAAAATCTGCCTGCACCATAGCCTTACTGGAGTATGGAGCTGATCCGAACGCGCCTTTTCAAGGAAAACTATTCCAAGGATTAACTACCGAAAAGGAATTCATGCTAGGGCATGTGAGCAATATTAAATTATTGATGCTTTACGGCGGCCAAGTAGACACCAATTGGTTAGATAAAATAAAAGATTCGCCCAAATACGATTTAATTAAAAAATTGGTCGAAGATAAACAACGTACCTATCCCCGAATAAAGCACTTACAAGATAGTATTACCGATAAGACACCCAAGCAGCATCTCCTAGTCATATTTCAGAAATTGACCAAGCTTTGGAAACAAGAAGCCTTGGAAGAAAAAAATGGCGAACCCGTTTACCGGCAACATTATGAAAAGAAAGCAGCAGAATACGAAAGAAGAACTTTAGAATTAGAAGCCGAGTTAGCAGGAACCTCCCCTGGCTATAATGTTGAAAATCAAGAGACCGCCCTTAATGCTAAGCAACAAGAGCATACTCCCCCTGTTAAACAAGGTAAAAACCCACTAAAGGCGGAATCATAGCTCACCTTTATTAATAAATCGACAATTCATTAACCAAAGCTGATTCCCTTCTCTGAACGTAGAAGGGCCAGGGCCTGAAAGCAGCAAGCGTCAAGCCAGAAAAAGTCCTGAAAAAAGTCCCCTAATGAGCAAAACCAACGTAAACAAAAAACAAAGAAGCTTTTCCGGTAGCTCTTCAGATCCTGAGTTTTCGGCTAGATTGTCTCAATGACAAGCTGAGTTGGGTGCACATAGCACTCATTACCAGCCTCATCTTCCTCCAGCACTCTTATATTATTAAGCTTATTAAGCTCTGTTAGCAGCCCTGCCCATCCTACCAGCCAAGCACAGACCCATTCCTCTAGCCTCCAACCTAAACAGGAGCCACCTTCTCAAACAGCGCCTAAACCCGAAGGCTCTCAGAAACCAAAGTAAGCGTAAAATTTAAATATCATAAAACCGACATTCAAGGAGTGAACAGTGGAAAGCATGTATCTTTATGAGAACAAAAATGAAATTGATAATTTCAATCCAAAAGTTACGGTCGCCACCTGTTTTTTAAAAAGCCAAGGTAAGTTTTTATTACTAAAAAGAGCAAAACCTGTATTTGGAGAATGTTTATGGGGTGTGCCAGGAGGGAAACAAGAAAACGAACAGGATATTAGGAAAACCGTTCCCCGGGAATTAGATGAGGAAGCTGGTATAAAAATTGAGGTGTAAAAGCTAAGATTCGATCAGACACTCTTCATTTTCGGTCAGTCTTAGGCTATATACCTATCACCATTCAATATGCATGATTTAATCTCTCAAAGTTATCGTTAATTCGCCTGTGCAAATCATGTCCAATTTGGGGTAAGGTCCTTTTGAAAAACTGTAATAGGTTCCCCCTGAATTCTTTGGGTGAACTGAAAAATTGGTTATTTCGAACGTACTCGTTCATCACCTTCCACAATCGTTCAATGGGATTTAAGTTCGGGCTATAGGCCGGCAAATAATGCAATCGTCTATTAAGCATCCTTGCCTTCTTTTTCAAAGCTTTCGAACGATGGTAACCAGCCCGATCGAGAATAATAGGCAACCGAATATCGATGGGGTATTGTTGTCGGAGCTTGTTAAAGAAATCAAAAACCGAATCCTCGTTCATGGTGTCATACTCAGCAGTGACTGCTTAACTGATATTCTCAAGTTCGATGGCAGCCATTAGATTGATTCGAGTCCTGCTCGCAGTGGTTGAAATCGCAGGTGTTTTTCCTGTACGTATCCAACCATCGCTTATTTTCTTAGCCTAAAGTGGGGTGTACGGAATCCATAAAAAGAATTCGTTCATCCTTATTGACCGATGATTTGAATCGTTTATACGCCTTGATAAAGCTAGCCTGTTTGTCAGGCTCTGCCTTATATGGACGTCCCTTGGATTTTTTGTAAGAAAATCCTTGCCTATGCAATAATTTGTTTAGTCCAGAAACGCTGTAGGTTACACCCCAGCGCTGAGCGAGGTAGTCAACAAGGGTATTGGTATGGGGATAGAGTTTTTCGGTCAAGTGTTGAACCAGTTACTCCGTTTGTTTCACCGTTAAAAAGCTGGAAGAGCCACCCTTTGAAATACCCAATTTCTGTTCATGGATGTACTCTTTAATATGGCGAGTAATCGTACTCTCATGGACTCGCAATGCTTGAGCGATAGCAAAAATTGACCAGTCTTCTGAACGAAGAAGAATTGCTTTGATGCGGTCCGACTCATGCACATCTCTGGCTTTTCGATGTCGATGCTCGAGCTCGGCTTTTTCTTGGGCTGATAGAGTAATATCAAACAGGTGTCTATGACGATCCTAGCTTCATAAAAAATCAAGCAAATTCAATGATCGGGGGCATATAAAGCTGCAGCGGTGTTATGGTCACCTATAATCTTTTAAAAATATTAAAGGCAATAGGAAGTGGGCGGAAACGATAAAACAATTGATTTATTCAATATTTTTATCGTTTCGAGTAATGTTAAGACTCTAGATTCGAAGTGAAAATTAAAATTAATACTTTCCACTGTATTCAGATGCATTACACTTATTTTAGTATGCAACTTAAATATTCTAGTAGAATTAAACATATATTCCTGTTATGATAGCGATATGCAAAATATTATATTAATTTTTCAAGAACATATTGCCTATTCTATCATGGCTTGTCTCGGAACAATTTTGTACCTTTTTAAGTTGGTATCTTTGTTTTTGGGTGGTAATGATGACTCAGGTATCGAATTTCATGATATCAGTAATACCTCTCATTGGAACCCTAGCGAAGCGTTCAAGCATCTCTCTTTGCAAGCAATTTTTGCTTTTCTGATGGGCGCAGGCTGGATGGGGCTCGCATGCAGGGAGGTTTGGCAACTTTCTGCAACTTCTTCCTTGCTAATAGCCACGCTATTTGGGCTGCTCATGTTGTTGATGACGATTTTCTTAGCTTCCAAAATTCGCAGCTTAAACCATTCTAGCGTTTATAATCTCGAAAATTGCAAAGGCAATATGGGTCGAGCCTATACAGATATTCCACTAGTAGGGCAGGGCTCCGGACAAGTTATGATGATAGTATCCGGTAAGCAACAGCTTTTCCCTGCAATCAGCATCTCTACAAAAATAGGTGCTTTCACAAACGTTGAAATTATCAGCGTATCAGGCGGTACGCTCCTGGTTTCCCCTATTAATCAAAACAAGGAATAACGAATGAATTACGTAGAACTAAGCATGTCATACGATTTTATAGCAGTTATCGCGCTGGTGGTTGTTCCAGCTATCATTGTATTATTCTTTGCGGTCTTTGTTGCCAAACAATACAAAAGGTGCCCTTCAAACAAGGTGTTGGTTATTTACGGAAAAATAGCCGGCGATCGCTCAGCTCGATGCGTGCATGGTGGTGGTTTTCTAGTCATTCCCTTAATACAAGATTATGCTTACTTATCTTTAGAGCCGATGACCATCGAAATTGATTTAAAGCAAGCACTTTCAAAACACAATATTCGCGTGAATGCTCCATCTACTTTCACCATTGGTGTTTCGATCAAACCTGAAATTATGAATAACGCGGCAGAAAGGCTGCTCGGCCTCACATTTCATGATATCAGCATCCAAGCCCAAAACATTATCTTAGGGCAAATGCGCCTAATTATAGCCACCCTATCCATCGAAGAAATTAACCAAGATCGAGAAAAATTCCTAGACTTGGTCGAAAAAAACGTGAATCTAGAATTAAATAAGGTTGGACTTGAAGTCATTAACGTTAATATTCGTGATATTACTGACGAATCTGGCTATATTGAGGCGATTGGCAAGAAAGCGGCTGCTGAAGCGATTAATACTGCCAAGGTAGAGGTCGCTCAACAGGAAAAAGACGGTGCCATTGGTGAAGAGACTGCTCGTCGTGAAAAAGAAGTCAAAGTCAGTGAACAGCAGGCAAAAACTGTTCAAGGCCAAAAAGCTGCCGAACAAGAAAGGCGGGTGATAGTAGCCCAGCTGGAAGCTGAAGCGATTAAGGGAGAAAACCTTTCCAAAGCCACTATGGCTGAATATGATGCTGAATTGAAAGAAAGACAAGCTGAGGCCAGACGCCGGGGTGAAATGGCCCTAGCCAGCGCTGCACGCGACGTTTATATCTCTGAAAAAGAACAAGAAGTGGCCCGTTTAGAAAAATCGGAGCTTGCCCAGAAAGAAGTGGATAAGAAAAAGATCGAAATCGATGCTGAGGCTGAAGCTGAGCGCATTCGGCGCATCGGTAAGGGTGAGGCAGATGCTGTGGCCTTTAAATATGCGGCAGAAGCAGAGGGTATTCGCAAAATACTAGATGCCAAAGCGGAAGGGTATAAAAACTTTTTAGCGACGATGGGCTCTGAGAAGGGACTTGCCCCTACTTTGCTGTTGATTGAGCAGATGCCTGAGCTGGTGGCCCAGCAAGTCAAAGCTATTCAAGATTTGAAAATTGACAGCATCACTGTTTGGGAAAACGGAGGAGGACAAGGCTCTGGCTCCTCAACTGCTAATTTCCTGAAAAGCCTCATTGGCTCCTTGCCACCCATTCATGAACTCGCCAAGCAAGCAGGCATTGATTTGCCAGAGTTTTTGGGGAAAGTCTTAGCGACTGAAACTGTTCAGGCTGAGTCTAAAAACGACTCCTCTGTTTCATAACAGCTTACCAATAGGGATGTAAAATAGCCTTGGGGATTTAAGAATCATGATAGATAACATTGAAACGACTCCGCGTTCCCAGGCAGATATGGCATGGAAGGAAATTCTAAGGTTATATATCTCAAGGATTTTTTTGAGCTCTGCTGGCCTGCAGCTTTTCAAGATATCAACCGGGATCAAGGGTATGAAATGCTGGAACAAGAGCTGCAAGCGGTCGGCATTCAAGCAGAGCTTGGCACTAAAATTGTAGATAAATTGTTTAAGGTTTATTTGAACAATAGCCAAGAACAATGGTGCCTTTGTCATCTAGAAATTCAAAGCAGTCCAGAGGCCAACTTCCCAGAACGTATGCACGCCTATGATTATCGTATCTACGATCGATATCAAAAAAATGTCGCTAGTCTGGCTGTTTTAACGGATACCCATAAAAATTGGCGGCCGAATCGCTATGTTAGAAGAATTTGGGGCTCAGAGACCACTCGGACTTACGAAATTATCAAGTTGATGGATTTTAAAGATCAGCGAGAAGAGCTGATGGCGAGCGATAATCCCTTTGCCTTGGTGATTTTGGCGCAATTAGCGGCTACGGAGACAGCTGATGATCAAGAGCTGCGACTACTCAGCAAGTTGCAATTTGCTTGTTATTTGCATAGTCACGGATGGGACTTGGAAAAAAGGCGCAGTCTCTATTAGCTGAGCTGCTCACCCATGTGTAGCACCACCCTTTCAGCGGGAGCTGCTGGTTTAATGTCAGCGATTCCCGCCAATGCGGAACAAGGCCTATTTTAAAGGGTTCCAGCTGCACTGAAAAAATATTTTTCGTACAATAAAGCTTGTAGCCCTAAATGTAAGAGGCAGACAAGTATGAAAACTAAAT
>Ga0302227_10000225_pt1 | contig 59694 bp, 46 predicted proteins | sample II_Palsa_N1_1_FD_193525 | JGI IMG/M metagenome (GOLD analysis project Ga0302227, IMG submission 193525) | Peat permafrost microbial communities from Stordalen Mire near Abisko, Sweden - II_Palsa_N1_1 | ecosystem: Environmental > Terrestrial > Soil > Palsa > Peat permafrost | place: Sweden... | reverse complement strand
ATCACCAGGCTTCGGGTCTAATTTTAGATACTTATTCATTATTTCATAATTGGTTTATCTGGGCATTACTGCTCGCATCTAATATTAACTTGCTGACCCATTATGCAAAAGGTACGCTCTCATTTTTATTTTAAATTTACTCGAGCTGCTTATAAGACTACTATTTCAAACCTTTCCCTCACAGTACTATACGCTGTCGCTTATATATTATATTTAGCCTTAGAGGAAGGTTCCCCTTTATATTCAAACAAGTTTTACTCGTTTTACTTCTTTAATTTATCAGTGGATTGTTTTTATATTAACTATCCTAGTAATGTTAATACTACTTACTCTATTACAATATATTATTAATTATATTCTGATATTTATATAGGCTGTTCTACTTTCATTCACACTAATCATAGAATCTCGTTTGATTTCTTTTCCTGAAGTTACTAAGATATTTCAATTCACTTCGTTTATTATTGAATTTCTCTAAGAGTTCATGTGTTAACTTTCTCTATAAATACACAAATTAAATATAAATTTAAATCTTTCTCTCTTTAATATATAGCTAGGTATTCCTAATAGTCTCTTTATATACTTTCTTATACTATTAAATAAATAGTATAAAAATACCTACTTGATATCTTACACATTACTAATTCCCTCTTAAACTTAAAGTATATTTAAATTATAATAATTTGTATTATTAACATTAGTTTATTTATCGGGTTATTCAAAATTTAACATAACAACTCCTTAACAAATAAAATATTATAAATAAATAAAATATTATAATTAAGTTAATTCTCTATTCAGGTTACTTCAATTCTTTATCAGATTACTTAAAACCTTTTATCAGGTTGCCTAGAGTCGAACTAGGAAATTCTTTTACCCAAAAAAAGCGCCCAACCATTAGGCTTCAACCTGTAATATTAATCTGATTTTAGATCATAACCTTTAAAAATTTATTATCTAATTTTCTCATATTTCTATTCTACGCTATTTATAATCTGGTCTTCATTTTATTAAGCTACCTACTTGCCTTAAGTGTTTATTATCTCTTTTTAATTCTCTTATAAGAAGCAATTAATCTAACCTAATTTTTTTAGTTCCATATAAAGGATACTTATCAAAATGTTTGAATATAACATTTTCTCATAATTGAACACCACCTAAGTTAATTAGTAGATAATTAGAACGACCTAAATAAACTTTTGCTGAATTGAATTTTTAAAATATTTTGCAATACTTTCCATTAAAAGTTTATTATTTTTATGTTGACTATATAAATGCATAGTATCAAAATGCTTACCCAAATTTAACATTAAACAACCATCTCCCGCAATAAACCCATTTATATAATGACGATTTATAGGAATGTAACCTATATTATTTTCTTTAGTAAGGTTTGGACTATAAAACACCAATTCAACCAAAATCCCTTTTCTTATTTTTTAGTTACTTATAAAAATAACTGGGGCTAATTATTTAACTAAATTAAAGGTACGCTCTCATTTATTGTTTAAAATTTACTTGAGCTGCTTATAAAACTATTTCAAACCATTTATAAGAACTCATGTGTTAACTTAAAAAAACAATAAACACAAATTAAAAAATACTCTCTTAATGTAATCAGTCATCCATAGTTTCTTTATATTCGCATAAGGTAAAATATTCCTATATATTATTTTTATTCCCGATATGTGTTACATATCATACGCTACTCCTCCTAAGACTCGAACCTAGATATGAATATTTTTTATATTATGTTTTACCATTTAAACTAGTAGAAGTATTAGCCTATCTTATTCTTTTTTAGCTATTACACTGGGACTGAGGGATTTGAACCCTCGTAATTTAATAAATAGCTATTTATAGCTTTTATTATTATATATATTATTAGTTGTTATATATTTTTTTTAATAATATTTATTCCTTTACTTTTATATCTACGTAATGTTGTTTCACTTATTCCTAAGTATTTAGCAGCTTCCAGATTACTAGGAAAACATTTTATAACATTTGTTTATTCGTTATTTTTATAGGCAAAAGTTTTAAATGACTTTTTAATGTATTACTTATTAATTTTTTAGTTTATTTAGACAATTTACTACCTAAACATGAGCCTATAATATATATATTACACTCCGATTTTATTAAATTTAATTTAGTTTTGTAAAAATAAAAGGTATTTTCATACAATTTACCTGATTTAATATATCTAAATAAAGTGGTAGGGGTATATTAAATAATAATTGACTTACTTTATTAATACTATTAAATATGTTAATTAATTTTTTATTATAATTATAAATTCATACTTTAGTATATTTAACTTCGTATTTATAAGTATAATCATCATATTAAATACCTGTTTTAAAAATTATACTTAAAGTACTTTTATCTACGCCAAAATATATTGCAGCACTATTTATACTTGAGAATTGAAACAATAAATTACTTGATTTATTAAGAACTTTTACAGGTATACAACGAGATTTTAAAGATAATTTTAATTTAAAAATAGACTTTCTTTTCCTACTATTATTTTAATATTATTATTAGTAGAATAATAAGCTCTAAGTCTATTACTTATATCTTTAGAATATCCTATATAATTTTTACCATTAATTAAATTATTTCAACGATAAATACCAGACTTCCCTTTATTTTCCTTAAAAATAAGATATTTATTTATATCAATATTACGATATGTAATTATAGGTATTTATATATTAAGATAAATTATACAGAGACTGAGGGATTTGAACCCTCGTAATTTATTAAACTAACTTGTACTCAAGACAAGCACCTTCAGCCGCTCGGTCAAATCTCTTTATTTGTTGATTCCTGAATGATTTGAACACTCAACCATATTCTTATCAAGAATACGCTCTACCATTGAGCTAAGGAACCCTTTAAGAAAGTATTGCATAATAAGGTGTGTATACAAGAGCACTCAGGATCGAACTGAGAAAGTGAAGTTTGAAGCTTCAAATTTTGCCAATTAAACTATGCTCTTTATTAATATATTTTTATTACAGTCTAGATAATAATACTTAAAGTCGGATAAGGACAGGTTCGAACTGTCAAGTGCATAGCACGGCGTTTAGCAAACACCTCACCCTACCAATGGAAACTTATCCTTTTTTTATACGGCCAGCCGAATTCGAATCGACACACTTCGATTGGAAGACGAAAGGTCTACCATTAACCTATGGCCGTTTTATATTAACTTAAATTAAGTTAATATAAAGAACTAAATATTAATTTACATGGTAATATTATTAAGAATAATGTTTTAATACAAAAGTTAACATTCAAAACAAACAATATAATATTATCTAGTTATAAATTTGTTTTGTATTCAGATAAAAAAAAATATCTTTGTCTAATTTAAAACCTACGTGTGATATAGTACTATAAACAATTTAAATGGGTTTATTCTAAAAATTAGTATAGATTTTTTTCTTTTAAATATTATTAGCATTAAGTATTAACAGAGTCGATCCAAGCCTTTATATTTTACTTAATGCAATATTCTATAAGTAATATAATAATGTATTACTTGTATAGTGTATTAGTTATAAGAATAAAAAAAAATATAGATATATTCACAATAGAATCTGAATACAAAACAAATTTTAAAATAACTTAAGCCAGGGTATCTGGCTTAAATAAACCTAAAATTTCACTAGTCATAGGACCTGAATATGTAAATCCTTGTTGAGTTGTTCTAAACCGATGGTACATATTAGGATAAACATTTACTATATGATTTTCCATCGTACTTCTATCCACGCGCGTGAATTCTAAATTTATCAATCTGGAACTATTCATAGTTAACCCTTTATTAGGGCTAGTATTTTCAACTGCTATAGATAATTGACTTAACTTAGAATGTACAGTACGTAAACGCTGCGCTTGTATAGGTTCAACATCTTGATCTAAAAATACAGATGGCATAGCAGTAGCACCCCGAGGAGGAGCGGGAGCCAGAGGAGGTAGTGGATTTCCACCTCCCATAGGTGGTTGCGGATTTCCACCTATAGGTGGAAAGGAATTACCCCCCATAGGCGGTTGATTTCCACTACTACTTAATAATATATTATCAAATAATATGTCATTAGCACTAACATATAAAAGAATAAATAAAGAGATCCTAAAGGTAATTAACGGATATATATATATATAACATAAAGTACCTAAAAATATTTGTTTTAAAATATTTAAAATAAAATAACGTTTTTTATATAAAAAAACTAAACATAAAAATAAATATGAGAATAATTGTAAATATGTAATTATATTTGTTGTAAATAACAAACCTACAAATAATTTGATCCCATTATTTAAAGAACTAAACGTATTAGGTATAACAAGTACTCAAGAATAAAATAAAGCTATTATAACAACTCTACTAAAAAGTATTAATTTATCTCGTCTTAAAGTGACGGCATTAGATAATAATATAAATATTATTGAAAAGATTAACATGTAAGAAGTAAAAGAATCGAACTTTTTTTAATATTTTAGTATAGTGCTTTACCAATTAAGCTAACTTCTTATGTTTAGATTAAATATATAATTAATTTATTGTAATAAACATATAAGACCTATGGTATTTGAACCAATAAGGATCGTTTGAAAGACGAATAGTTTACCAATTAACTTATAACTGTTATTAAATTTTATTTTTTTTATATATAATAAAAAATGGTATCTAGCCCATTATAAAGTATACCATTAAATAATTAGTTTATTAAGACCTATGGGGCTCGAACCCATATAACAAAGATTAAAAGTCTCGTATTTTACCATTAAACTAAGGTCTCTATTTTTATTTTTTAGAATAAAAATAATGATTGTTAACGTTATTCGCTATCGTCATTACCTGTAAAGTCAGAATCCAAGTAATGCTTAGGATATACGATATGTTTACTATTAAAATAAGTTAAAATAATATCTTCTAATTCACGTATTGTGTTTAAAATATCTTTACAAGCATCTTGTTCACAAGCTAACTCTGAAAATCAACGATTAAGCTCCGCTTCACTTTTAGCATCATTAAATAATGGGAATTCTTGAGAAATATTATAATTATCTTGAAATATATAACCCATTTTTTCATTGTTTATTATTCTTATATCAAATTCTTTAATTAAAGAATTCAACGCAATTAAAATTTTTTGATGTTTTTTATGATTAATAAACTCAATAATATTTTCTAATAAATAATATCAACAAATTTTACTTAAATTAAGTAATTTTTGTATTATATTCTCTAATGTATCTAAAAAAGTATGAAGTAAAGGTTTTAATGTAAAAACTATAGCTGGAACTAATATATGAGTATATTGTAAACAAAAATTAAAGATATTAATAAAAGGAGATAATATATTAATTATATGATGCGTATGTATAAAAGTATATACATTATTTAATTTAAACACTAAAGGTTTTAAATTAGAGAAATCATAAGAACTATTTTTTAAATGTATAGTATTTAAACTATCTACTTTACATCTAACATAATCATAATAAGAGTTTGCTAAATCATGCATAACTTGTCTATGTTCTAACTGATCAGATAAAAAATAAACAATATCGCCCAAATATACTGTTATTCCACTATTTAAAGTAAAAGTTACAAAACCACCAGCTGAAGGAGGATTAGTATAAAGATGACTATAATCTTTAGAAATAAATTTTCTTAAGAACCCCAGTAATAAATTGAAATAAATAAAAATAACCAAACGACATCTACAAAGTGCCAGTATAATATACTTGACTCCAAACCCAAATGATGATTTTCAGTCGAATGGTATGCAAGCACTCGTCACAAACCCACAGCAATAAAAGCTGTACCTATCATCACGTGAAGCCCGTGAAATCCGGTTCCAAAATAAAAACATGTACCAAATGCACCATCACTTATAGTGAAAGAAGATACGTTATATTCTACACCCTGGAAGGCTGTAAATACTAAAGCTAATAATACTGTGGCTATTAAACCATATAATGTTCCTTTTCTATTACCTTCTATCAGAGAATGATGAGCAAAAGTAACCGTTACACCTGAGGATAATAATATAACTGTATTTAATAAGGGTAATTCGAAAGGGTTAATAGCTTCTATACCCATAGGAGGTCATTGAGCTCCTAATTCTACTGTAGGAGATAAAGCAGAATGAAAAAATGCTCAAAATATAGCTAAGAAGAATAATGCTTCAGATACTATAAATAAAGCAACACCCATATTTAATCCTTTTTGTACAGCTAATGTATGATTACCTAAATAGGTTCCTTCACTTATAACATCCCGTCATCAAAAAGACATTGAAAATATAACCGATACAAAAGCTGATATTAAGAATATATTTGCATTACTAAAACCATGCATTGTTAATACTCCGCTTGTTGTTAATGTTAATAATGCAATACATGTATATAAAGGTCACGGTGATGGTGACACTAAATGAAAAGGATGAGCTTGAAATTTGCTTCTTGTTAAGTTAGTAATTTATTTGTATTTTCAATTTATATAGTTCAATTATAATAAATTATTCTATTTATGATTTGAATATATTTATTAATATTATTTAATCAGAAATAAGATAGTTAATTATAATCTAAGCATACCATAGGTATATAATTTAGCACTAGTAAAAATACCTTGATATTTATGTAATATCTTACATAAAAAGGATTAAGGAATAGGTGACTTGAACACCTAGCCTACCGTGTGTAAAACGGTTGCTCTACCTTTAAGCTAATCCCTTTTATTATATTTTATTTAAACGGGCTAAGTCGGCTACGATCCGACATTTTATTTCTTGACAAGAAAGATTCTTACCAATTAGAAGATTAACCCTTATTGTTTTTAAATATTTAATTTTTTTGTTTTATTGTTATAACAATAGCACCTACCATACTCTTTGACGGTAAGGAACAGAATCGAACTGTCAGGTGCATAACACAATTTTTAGCAAAAATCTCAACTTACCAGTGGCAACCTTTCCTTTACGGCAAGTGGGATTCGATCCCACATTTTCTGTTTGGAAAACAGTAGCTTTACCATTAAACTATTGCCGTTGTTTTTTTTTTAGATGTAATTAAATAGGTATTTATTAATAACTTATCCTTGTTGGCATAATATATTATTGTTGAGTACTTAATATTAATATCTTTTGCTGCAGCATACATAGAACAATAAATTTTTATAGAACCATCTTTTTTATTAACCACGGTTGTAGAACTACCACGTGGCGATAGGACTATGCCTGCTATCCTTTATATATTATACTCGGGTTTTAACAAATCGATATAATATTGTTCTCGCTCAATTATAATACTTTTATTACAATATTCCAGTATTTCTAAAGTAAAGCTTTCATAACCATCTTCTAATAAGGCTCTATATATACGACTATTACTAGTTAGTACTCTTCTGTTTAGATAACCTATATCGTAATAGTTTCTAAGCCTACGGCATAAGTCTATAGAACTCCCTACATAACTTTTATTATTTATATTATGAAGTCATCTATAAATAGCACTTTTACCTATGTTATCGTCTAAAGCATTAAACTTATTTATTAAAGAATTATCATAAGTAATAAGGGGTTTAATTTTATTACTGTCTGAACTACAATTAACTTTCTTCGAAGAAAAATTTATATCCCCTTTTTTAAATAAAGATGCCGTGTTTTTGTGGTATTTCATGTATATTTTTTTTGTGTTATTTAAAAAGAGACAACGTACTCTAACTAGTGTATACCTAAGAAAAGAGGCAGTACCCTCTAAATATTATTGTCACCCCCGTAATTTATTCAATTAAACCGCACTCAATACAACCGTGTTAGCCACCCCACCAACCTTTATTACTTAAATTACTATTATATAAAAAGGTATCTATACCACTACTAATATACCTTCAACACAAAGCGTAAGTACATTATGATCTTATTTACTTAGACATGTATTCAGTATTATTTATTCATCAAGTTTTAAATAGTAATCATCGTAAATTAGTATAATAACACAAGTTTATATATTTTAAGAGAAGGTAATGGATATTAAAACTTATTTGCCAATGTTGACGGTTATCAGACTAATATTGGCAGAGGTGGAAGTCCCCCATAACAATTAAGTCCCAGTATCCTTAGTACTAGATGTATACCAGCTCCATATTGCTCGCCTATTAATAAACAAACACCAATTAAGGGTAATTTTAGCTATAAAACTTATCAAAGAAGAATGATCTAATAATTTTGAATTCCCTTTAGATGTAAATGATACTATTTTTACTTTAACGCGTAATAATAGCACCTATAAAGAAGGTGTTGGTAATGTAATAAGTAAAATTTTTACTTTAAAAGAGTATAGAACTATTAACTTAGATCACTTCAGTAATGTATTAAAACTTATGAAAATGATTGCAAATATTTTTTATTAATAATAATAATATGAATACTATTACTAAGATAGGTGTTCAAGGTTCTAATATATTATATCTAGATTTAAATAGAGAACAATTTATTACTAAAATTTTAAATAGTAATCGTACATGATTATAATAACAAAAGTTTATATATATTAAAAAATAGGACATAAAAACTTATTTGCCATGGTTGACCCTTGTTTGCTAAGTATTCCTTTACCTATAGACTGCTATTATAAATATAATTATTATATGGAGCAAGCTGGAGACACCTGGGTTCTAACTGGGATTAATGACTTGCAAAGTCACAGTTCTACCTTTGAACTATGTCCCTTATTTATAAATATAAAACAATAATCTCGCACATTATTTCTTTAAAATTTTATATTAATATTTTCTTCCTGTATTCATTCCTGATTTTATTGTTTTCAAAGTATTTATACCTTTTTCAGTTAAATGCGCTTTTTCTTTTATTAAAGCACATGCTTTACAGAAATCTATAAAGTTTAGTAGTTTACTGCTTTGTAGAGAGTTTTTAGTAAAAAATGGTATTATTTGTTCTGATATTAATTTAAAATTCTCTACTTTAAATCTAACTACTTCCTTATTATTCTCTTCTATCAAGTTACCGTAACCTAAGTATTCTTGAATTAATTTAAATAACAATAAATCTCTTGAATGTTGTACAAGACTAAAACCTGCTGTTACTCAATAACCTCTTTTACTTCTGTTTTCTCTTACATTTAAAAAGAAACACCCTTCTGCGTCTGTAAATCCTGTTAATCATTCCGGGGTTACATCAGTTGTTTTTAGTGCAGGTAATACTGGAACATTTATATCTATTAAGGGGTAAGTATAAGAAGTTATTGCTGTTTTTTTATTCATTATACCTCTAATACTCATTATTCTTTGTAACCCTTCTTCTGTTAAATGTTTTTTATCCCTCATTAAAAGTATGATTTCTTTGAAAAGTAAATAATTTATTCTTTTTATTGTTAATAAAGGATATTTATCAAAATTAGGTATGATTACATTACATAAATCTTTTATAGAATTTACAACATAAACAGCATGGCCTTTATTTTTTATTGTTTGGATTTTACCAATACCAAAATATTCTTGAATTCTGTGTAATAAAGATATGTCTATATCCTTTAGTTCTATAGCAAACGCTGGAACTATTTGTCAACCTGTACTACATTTATTGTTTTTGCTAATAGAAACTGAAAATGATGATTCACCATCAGAGAATCCTATCACTCAATTAGGATTTAATTAATTTTTATTCATGTTATTGGTATTTTCATTTAAAAAGAGACTACTTTCTCTAAACACATTTTCTGTATTATATTTATAATTCACATTATTTTTATTTATTGTTATAACGATAGCCCCTATCATGGCTAATAATAATATAATAGAAGTTAATATTAATCATATACTATAACTAGTATACATTATATTACCTATACTTGTAATATGACTAGTTTCAGCTAAATTACCATCTCATATTTTACTAGTAACAAAAGATATTTCACCATTATCTAGTTCAGTTCCATTTAATTTAAAAAATTTATTTAAATAATCACTATTGTTATTATATCATATATCGTTGAATGTATTATATAAATAAACAGTATAACTATTAAATGAAGTAATACTGTATGGTAATATTTGATATACAAGATAATAAAATGAAATAGTTATAAAAATAGCTAAAGGTATACTATTACTTGTATTACTTAATAATTCACTAAGTCTAACATTTATTAACATTAAAATAAAAAGAAATAAAATAGATACAGCACCTATGTAAACTAATAAATAAGAAAGACCAATAAAATTCAATCCTAATATCATAAGATAACTAGCTATACTTAAAAATAAACCTATTAAAAATAAAACAGAAACAATAGGATTTTTACTAATAATTACCAGTATACCACATAAAATAGCAACTAAAGAAATAATATCTAAAACTTCTGCTTTATAACCATTAGTGAAAGTTTCATTTAGAATGTAAATATTATACATTAAAAATATAATTATACCTCACCATCTTTTCATGTTAAAAAGATAAAAAAAAAATAACTACCTAAGTTAATTCAAATAATTAAAAATAATTTTTTTTATAATAATTTGTTTATAACTTTACTGAGGAAAAAGTAGTTAAAAATTATATGTTTAAACGTGTACAAGACTTGAACTTGTATCCTTGTGGCCGAAACACAACACTTTACCATTAAGTCAACACGCCTATAAAACTTTTTATAGCCAGCCCTCAAGATGAATCGAACATCTATAAAAATATTAACAGTATTTCGCTCTACCTTTGAGCTATAAAGGCTACAATATTTAAAAGTAAAAAAAAAATATAAAAAAAATTTTTATATAGCACAATTATTAAAACTAAGTGTGGTAAAATAATTTCGTACTAGGAAACAAGAGATTCGAACTCTTAAACTTTATTAGTATTGAGTTTACAGCTCAACCCATCTTACCAATAATGGGAGTTTCCTTTATTATTTCTAACAAATTTTATATTTAGAAAATAACGATTAGATTTAAAAATAGTATGATTATACTATTTTATTTAACCCTTTAATTAAGTATCTACTTTTGTATAATTTAGTGTTTTTACCTTTTAACTTATTCATTATAGTAAAATTACTTACACCAATAGCCTCCGCTGCTCTTTTCGCAGAAAGGTATTTAGTAGTTACATTATTAAAAGTATCTGTGATTAAAACAATTTGTGAAGTTTTAGTAGAGACTAAAATTTTCATTCGAGTAGTTTTTAAATTAGTTAAACGATATACACCACTCTTACCTTTATTATCTTTAAACATAGTCTTTATCCCTAATGTTAAATCTGTGTAAACAATAATAGGTTTTATTATAAAACCTGTTGTAATGGATAATTTTTTTAATAATATATTTGTATTTTTCATCTGCCAATATTAGGATTCGAACCTAAATTTGTTTGTAAATATATATTTATACAAACAAATAACCAAAGAAAGGCTATGTATATTATTTTTAAAAAGAGAGAAGGTCCTTTTAAAAATATATACATATTATATTGTTTACATTAATCAACCCCATGCAGATTCCCCTACATGAACCGTATTTCGACTTAACACTAATCAAAGTCACGCATACGAAGATCCTCCATAAAAGAAACTAGAACCAATTATCTAGAATAAAAATAAATAAAAGACCAAACTTATTGCACACACTTCTTTCAGCGCCTGACGAGTAGTAAGTACCTATCTGAGATTAACTTCACCGTGACGTGATGATTCACGATTACTAGTAATTCCTTATTCATATAGTCGAATTTCAGACTACAATCCTTATTTTATCCTATTTTAATTAGATTCGCTCAAATTTTCATTTTTGCATCATTTTGTATAGGAACGTGTGGCACGTCTATAGCCCACAACATTTAGGCCATGATGACTTGTCTTGGCCCCTGTTATCATATCCCTTGTAAAGGTGAACTGCTTTATTTCTAAAATTTGCAAATAAAGCAAGGGTTTCCGTTAATTTCTTGGAATTAACCAATATCTCACGACATTAACTGAAGACAGCCGTGCAACGCTTGTAATATCTTAAAGATAATATTCAAGTTGTGGTAAGGTTTTTCGCGTACTTACGAATTAAATAACATACTTCACTACTGGTTTCAGAAACGGTCTAATGATTTCAGTTCCTGCGTTGCCACATTACTCTTGAGGTGAAATGCTTACACTTTCATTTATAAACTAAATAAAGATCTAATCTATGGCATTCATCATTATCTGCTAGGACTACCAGGGTATCTAATCCTGTTCGTGACCCGAGCCTTCGTCCCTCAACGTCAGTTATTAGATAAAAGGTTGCTTTCGCCGTTATCAGTCCTTATGGTATCAAAGAATTTCAACTCTACTCCATAAATACTCCCCTCCTCATATAGAACTCTAGTATAATCGTATCCTGTTTAAGACTAATTATACCGTCTAGGTACCCTTTAAACCTATTAAATATGAATAACACTAGTCTTCTACGTATTACCGCGACTGCTGGCACGTAATTTGGTCAAGACATATAAAAAGTATGTTTGTCATAATCAAGTTATACAATCTAGAACTTTATTCGATAAAATCGATCTTATACCTGTCTACGAGAAAAATTTCTCTGAATATAAAAGTAGCAAATTAATTTTACTACGCTATGTTTAGTAGCATAAACCCATCACGGAAAATTGAATAATCTATCACAAATAACTCAAAAAATTATTTGTAACCGATTAAACAGCCAAGTATAATTAGCCGAAGCTATTCATTCCCCCAAGTTGCTGGTTCAGCCGTTAGGCTATTGACCAATATTCCCCACTGCTGTACTATACGTATTGGGGTTTTTTCAGACCCAATGTGATCGATCGACCTCTCAGTCTCGATTACGGAATGTTAGGCTAGTTAAATCATTACTTTAACTACTACCTATCCGAAACGTTTATTGTCCTCTTAAAGCGGAAGTTTATTTCCTTTATTATTTGTAAATCATAAGGTATTTATTAACCTTACTTTAAGGCAGCCAAAACATTATATACTCACCTGTACACCACTTTTAATGAAATAAATAGTATATGCTATTTATTAAATTAAACGTACGATTAGCATGTGTCAAGCACTTGGACAGCGTTCATTCAGAGCCATCATCAAACTCAATTTTAAAAATGGTATAATATAAAAATATACTTTATTTTCTTATATATACCATTACTAATATTCTCTTAACGTTTAAGAGAATATAATATTATTATACTTTTTTATTAACTTAATAAATATATGTTTTTTTTTGGATACAATTAAGCCGGGTCCTGTTATAGTTATTAGTCTATAATAAGGCTTAACCTATAGCTTGAAATTTCATTAACATTATCTTACTGTATAATATAAAAAATATATATACATTTAGCTATAGTTATTACTATAGAAATAAGTTAATTATTTTCTGTTTAATACTCAAGTTTTTACTTAACACTCATTTTTTTCATGTTCAGGCTTAATAAGCACCGGACTTTCCTACACTATAATTAAATATAATATTTATCCTTTTAGTATCACAAAAATCTATATTTTATTTTTTACCTGTATTTCATTTTTTTATTAAAAATCTATGAGAACGCTCAATATATTATATTTTTAAAGTTAACTTTAAAAGCTCTTTAGATATTATAAAGTTAATCACAAAAGCTATCTCAGAACAATATTCTAAATATTTTATATTTCTAAAGTTAGCTCATGAAGCATTTTAAATATAATACATTTTTTTTACATTAATGAAAAAAGCCTACTAAATATTACTTTTTTTTTTTACAATAATATATTGTTTATTAATGTAAATCTAAAGCATCTTTAATATAACTACTAGTTAAAACTACGAAAACTTGGGCTTGTATAAAAGCAATTCCTAGCTCTAAACCAGAAAATGCTATTATAAATGCTAAAGGTACTAATCCTAAAAAGAAGAAAATAAAACCAGAAGTCATAATATTATAAGTAAAACCTGCTAAAATATTTAATAACATATGACCACTTAGTATATTAGCACCTAATCTAAGACCTAAAGATACATTTCTAGATAGATATGATATAAACTCTATTAATACTAATAAAGGTAATAAACCTAAAGGACAACCAGCTGGCACTAATAAAGAAAAAAATTTTAAACCATGTTTCTGGAACCCTAATATAGTTGCACCTAATACTACAGTGAAACTAAGAGCAAATGTAAATATGAAATGACTTGTAGAAGCAAAACTATAAGGAACCATACCAATTAAATTGTTTATTAATATAAATATAAATAAAGTAAAAATAAATGGAAAATATATTTGTCCTTTTGTAGGATTTATTTGATTTGTTACTATACTATGTATAGTAGCATATATTGTTTCTTGACTAATTGATCAGCTATTACTTATTACTTTATTGTAATTAGTTGCTAAAACATTTAATGTTAAAATTAAAACCGTACCAATTGTTAAGTATAATCCTATGTTAGTTAATGATATGTGTAAATTACCCAGTATTGGTGCGTCCAAACTTAATAAATTACGTATCTCAAATTGATCTAATGGACTTGATATTATTGAAAAATTAAACATTTTTCCACTTTGGACAAAATTTTTATTGAAATATTTACTTTATGATTATACATATAAAACTGTAAAATTTAACATTTATTTTTATACTATAATTTACTTATAAATATACGAGAAATAAATAAACGAACAAATCTTGGTAAAATGTATTTTGAAAATACATATATCATAATTACAAGTAATATGAAAGCAAAAGTTACTTGATTAATAAAATAAAACGGTACTAATTGTGGCATTTCAATTAAAAAAAATTTAGTTTCAATGTTATAATAAAAAAATTTTTTTTACATTATTATCTAATAAAAGATAAAAACTTTATTGCAAAAAAGGTTGAAAATAAATATGTGAAAAAACATATTTTTAGTATGTATGTTTTTTTCATATAATAATATAATTATAAAGATAATAATTTAATTAATCCTTCTAAATACCTGGCGTTTTTACACTTACAGCTTGAAGTTTAATCAAGTTAAACTGGATATTTAAATAATTAAGGTCATTATTATCCCATATAGAGTACAATTAATAACTATGTATTTCATGTGTAAACTCCATGAATTTCGCTGAATTTATAATTATATAATAAACTTTAGTTATTATATATTAAAGATGAAACTGAATAGTGTAAACCATCTAGAACAGGAGCAGGATATATACCTAATACCACAGTAAACATAACTAATGTAAATAAAATAAAAAATTCACGTTTATTAACATCACTTATATTAGCTTCAAAAAATTTACTAAATGATCCCCCAAAAGCTATTCTATTAAACATATATATAGTATATGCAGCAGAGAAAACTATAGATGAACTAGCAAAAATACCCAATAAAGGTAATCTTTCAAATACACCATAAAGAGACATAAATTCTCCTACAAAATTAAGAGTAAGAGGAACTCCACAATTACCTAAAGATAAAATAAAGAATAAAATAGAAAATAAAGGCATTACTTGAGCAATACCTCTATAGTAACTTATTAATCTAGTACCAGATCTATCATATAATACACCACCAGCACAAATAAATAAACCACTTGAAACAAATCCGTGAGCTAACCCTAAAGCTATACCACCTTCTATTCCTTGAATAGTATTACTAAATACACCTATAAGATAAACAGCTGCGTGTGATACAGAACTATAAGCAATAAGCTCTTTAACATCTATTGTTCTTAAAGTACTAAAACTAGCATATATAATTGTTATAACACCTATAAGGTATATAATATACGTATAATCTAATGAAGCTTTAGGTAATAAAGGTAATATAAGTCTAAATATACCATATAAACTTAGTTTTAAAACAATAGCAGCTAGTATAATACTACCACCTAAAGGTGATTCAACATGAGCTTTTAATAATCAAGTATTTAAAAATATTGTAGGAGTTTTTACAGCAAATGCTATAAATATACCATAAAATAGGAATAATTGTGTAGAATAATTAAAATTAGTTTTATATAAAGCATCAAAATCAGTTGTTCCCATTATTGAAGACATAGTTAATATTGATAGTAATAGGAACAATGATCCAAATAGTGTATATAAAAACAGATAAAAACTGGCTCTTACTTTATTACTAGATCCGAATAGACCTATTAATATAAATAATGGAGGTAATATACTTTCGAAAAATATATAGAATAATAATATATCTAGTACTAAAAAAACTGCTAATAATAATGTTTCTAACAATAAAATTATTATTATATATGATCTTATATTCTCGCTAATAGAATTCCAATTACTTAATAATGCAACGGGACTTATTATAGTTGTTAACATAACAAAATATATAGATAATCCATCTAAACCTAAATAAAAATCAAAATAACTTGTTTCATGGTATTCTTGAACAAATTGAAATTGATTACTACTAAAGTCATATAATATAAAAACAATCAAAGAAATAAACAGATTAATTATTGATGTAGTTAAAGCTATCCTTTTTAGACGTTTAATGTCTAAAAAGGATAACTCATAAGACATACTTGTGGATATTGTGAATATACCTAGCATAGGTATTAATAATAAAAGTGTAAGTAACATAACCAAAATAAAAAGCCATATACTAGTTTCCCTCAGGGTTAAAGAATAGTATAGTTAACCTTTACTAACACTATACACAGCTGCATAGTAACTTCTCCTAGGACTCGAACCTAGATATGAATATTTTTTATATTATGTTTTGCCATTTAAACTAGTAGTAGTTAACCCCATTTTATTATTATTTAGTTATTTATAGAAATAACTGGAATTAACGTATTAATATTAAAAATGCGTTTTTTTTTTTTTTTTTAGACATAGTAGTACTATATTAATTTTTTGCTAAAGGCTTTATCTAAATGAACGTTTTTAATTTACGTATAGTCTTCTTAGTTTCATTAAGAAGATCTTATTATGTTTAAAAATAAACGCTAAACATAATCAAGTAAATACTTTAAGTACTACGTATTTATAACTAAAGTAAATAAATATTACTAGGTATAATTTCAAAACTATATAATACACAGGGAACTAAAATAATAAACGCAATAACTATCGGTAATAAGATAGTTCAACAAAAGGACATCAGTTGATCAAAACGAATTCTAGGAAATGAAGCTCTCGCTCATATAAATACAAAAATCATAATACAAGATTTTACACCTAAAGTTAAACCATAGAATAATCCTTCTATTAAAGGACCTGAATATAATAAGTTTTCATTATGTAAATTGTTTATATAATAATCAAAATTAATATGTTCCATTAAAAAGAATAAAGAAGGGAGATAATCGTATAAATAACCACCTAAGAATAATATACTAGTTAATATACATATTAAAACAATACTAGCATATTCAGCTAAGAAGAAAAAAACGAATATAACAGCAGCATGTTCTGTCATAAAACCGCTAACAAGTTCTGATTCAGCTTCAGCCAAATCAAAAGGGGCTCTATTCGTTTCCGCTATCGATCCTATAAAGAATATAATAAATACAGGGAATAATGGTACTATGAATCATATAGCTCTTTGAGCTTCTATGTTGACAGTAATATTTAAACTTCCAGTTAACATTACAACAAGTAATATAGCAGAACTTAATATTAATTCATAACTTATCAATTGAGCTGTACTTCTAAGTGAACCTAAAAAAGCATATTTACTGTTTGCACTTCAACCAGCTAATAATATACCATATGTAGATAAGGAAGAAACTGCTAACATGTAAAGTATACCTAGATTAAAATCACTTAAAGCTAAACCAGGACCATAGGGTATAACTAAATAACCTAATAATGAAAATATTAAGGTTATAATAGGACCAAGAAAAAATAGACCTAAATTAGCTTGTGTAGGTGAAACATATTCTTTTAAAAGAAGTTTTAAAGCATCAGCAAATGCTTGTAAAAGACCATAATATCCTACTATATTAGGACCCAATCTTCTTTGCATACTAGCCATGGTTTTTCTTTCGGCTACAGTTACATAAGCTACAGTTAATAAAACAGGCACAGTTACTAATAAAACTTCTATAATAGAAATTAAAGTAGGTATATAAAACATTTTTTTTTTTTTGATCTAAATTTAATGAAATAAAATATTTTAAAATTTTTATTATATTTTATTAAAATAAAAATTTAGGTTAAAAACAACTTTTTTATAGCAAATATTCTTATTTATCATCATTAAATACTATAAGTTATCTATTCTTTAACAAAAAAATAAAACTAGTTTATTTAATAAAAATTTTTTTATTATTTAAATTGAAAAGCGTTAAAATGAATTCTCATCTAAGATTTGAACTTAGATCTAGATATTAGAAGTATCCTGCTCTACCATTGAGCTAATGAGAGTTATTATTATAATACTTGTATAAGTATACAATTATCTATAAAAAAAAATAATAAAGATAATATTATTTTATGCTGGTAAAGTTTCTTTATTCGAGAAAAATTTATTATTTTTTTTTATTCATAAAGCTTGATTTCTTATTATATTTCAATTAAGCAACATATAATAATAAAAAAGCCATCATTAAAGCAAATAAACCTGTAGCTTCTGCAAATGCAAACCCTAATATAGCGTATGCGAATAATTGACCTCTTAAAGAAGGGTTTCTAGCTACACCTAATATTAGTGCACCGAAAACTACACCAATACCAATACCTGCCCCAATTAAACCTGTAGTTGCTAATCCTGTTCCTATAATCTTTGCTGCTTGTATCATATATTCATATATAATAAAATACCGTACAAAGGAAACCTTTATAAATTTTATTTGTTAAATAATTATAATTATAAATATTTATAACATTTATTGTTTTTAGTTCATCTCTTAAATCATTAGGAACTATTATATTTTAATATCTATTTTTTAAGAGATACGGAGGAATCGAACCCCTTATTTAAGATCTGCAATCGAAATGTAGAACCGTCTACGACATATCCCTAGTACATATATATATATAAAGCACTTCTCTTACTTTATATAGTATATGTACCAATAATTGCTACATATTAAGTAAAAAAAGTGCTTAATATGTAGCAATTATTCTATTTTTTTATCTTTTTTTTAATAAAAACTATAAAATAAATATTATTCATCTGGTTTTCTATGAATTTGTATAAATTCAATTCTAGAGTTAAGAAGAGTAGCTTTGGCTTCCGCCCGAACTTTGGCTTTACTTAAATTATCCAAATCTCTTAATATTGTATTTTTTAGTCTATATTCGTACTCATTTGTAGGAATAGCAGGCACTTTTGATAATGCTTCTTGCGCAAATGAAGTTTTTTGTACCACTACTTGTATGTATTTTAGATAATTATCTCTTTGTTCTACAGCAGTTTTTAAATCCATTTTTTTAAACTGATTTAGTATATGTGAGTTATAATCAATATGTTTACATATTTCGTCACGTATTGGAACTTCACCTCCGGGAACATTAAACCCAGGACCTGGGTTTATTGTCTTAGGGAAGAATACAGAAGCAGGATCAACACCAGGGAAAACTTTAGATCATGTAACAAAAGGTGGTTCTGTACAATGTCCTGGTCCAAGACGTATTGGATGCACTATTCTATCTATACCCTTTCCTTTATCCAGAGGCTTGGCTTCACTTTCACCACCACTTTCAATATAACCTTTATCTATACCTTTCCCTTTATCAATGTTTTTGGTTGGATCTGATCCATCATCTGATTCCATAGCATTAAATAATTTTGTTTTAAAATCAGATGAAGAATTATCACCAGCACCCATAGTATCATAACCATAAAGGAATTGTTTTAAATTAAAGTTAATACCTTTTATACCTAAGTATTCTGATAATCAGCCAATAGTAGCTGTATTTAAAGTTCAACCCAATAATCCTATCCCCATATTATTTCAAAATTCACAGTAGTCTATATATAAATTACCTGAAATCATATATTTTATTAAAGCTACCATTGTAATGGTAAATAATGCTGCACCAAATTTAGCTAAAGTAAAATTAACTAATATAGTGTTTATTATGTTTTTTGTTGTTTGTATTAAATTTTTCATGTTTTTATTATTTTTTTTTATAACATTGACGCAGTTAATATCACGGTACATTTTTAATAGATCGAGTTATACATCTCTTAATATATTATTTATATTAAACATTCTTATATAAAATATTTCTTTTATTAAATCCTATTATCCTTATCCAAAGAGTAAACCTAAGGTCCAGCGAGTCACGTATAAAATACCTTGTAGTAATCCAAACAACAATTAAATCCCACAAACTACCGTATACATGTACGGGACCTAATAAAATTTTCAATTATAACATTATAATAAATATATATATTAATCTATAACCATTCTCACCCCCAAAAAATATATAATATACATATTTCTTCTTAAACTTTCATCTTAATCTTTCTATAAAAAAAAAACAATGATACTAAAATTATTTATTTAATTCATTGTTTTGTAAATTAAAAAGCATTAAGATGATTTCCCTTCTAAGATTCGAACCTAGATCTAGATATTAGGAATATCTCGCTTTACCCATTAAGCTAATGGGAATTTTATTATTAATAATGTTTATTAAAAAACTATAATTAAACATTAAAGACTGGTATTATTATAATGTTTAAATTTATGAAAAAAAAAATTATCCTTTTATAAATATTAATCTACTATAAAATGTAAAAAAAAAAATTTTTTTTTTATAATTATACACTATATTTTAGTTACTATACCACTACTAATTTCCCTTCAACGTTTATAATCTAATATCATTTTATTATATTTATTCTTAATAATAATGTTTAAAAAGACAATAAAGTCAACTACCTTTGTACTAAACTTGAATATCATAATGAAAACTTTGTAAAGGTAAACTTACAAATGCATGAGGTTTAGGAGGACTTGTTAATGCTCATTCTAAACTATTATAACTTCTATTTAATAAAGTTTGTAAACTATCACTATAGAATTGTGGTGTTAATCAAGGATATCTACTTGTATATTTACCTTCAACTAATTGAATATAAACGATGTACAAGAATAGCCATGTAGCTATAACACTTATAATTGATCCGAAACTACTTATCAGATTTCAACCTGCAAATGCGTCGGGATAATCACTTATACGACGCGGCATTCCTTGTAGACCAAGGAAATGTTGAGGGAAGAATGTAACATTACGCTACAAAGCGGACTATATCTTAACCATATAATAAATATATGGTTTCTTTCGTGTAGTCTCTGAGGATCCTACTAGGATAAACTAGTCTATCCGTTGGTTTCCTACTGATTGTCTAGATTAACTTAAGATTTTCACTTACCATTAGAACGCTGAGCGTTAATAGGTATAGTACTTAAGCTTTATGAGAGTTTTCAGCATATAGAAAGATTGTAAGGGGCTAATGCAGTTAACTTTGAGTAGAATTACGTGGAATAGATTGTATTATTCAATATTTATCATTTATAGAAACAAATAAATTTGTATCTATATTTTTTTTTATAAACGTTCATCTTACTTTAAAATGTTGTCTTGCTGCGTTTATAGAAGGAAATATTAATTCCTCATTGTTTCTATTATAACAGAAAACTAAACTTCCACCTATACCATACTGTGGAGAAAGTTTTCCTTTTAAACCTTTAGAAGGATGAGAATTATTTAAATAAAATTCTTTAATACTATCACTTATAGCTTTTTTTGTTTCAGAAGTAATCGTCCCAAATTTAGGATGATTCTCTTTTTTGAATAATTCTTTTAATTTAAATATAGTATTAATATTGTGCGTAAATCCGTAAGAACTACCTGCAATTTGTAATATGTTATAACTTGGTTTATAATAATCTATTCATTTTTGTTCTAAACTTATAGAAACTATTATATCTTTTGCACAAAACTCCAGTATGCCTAGAGAAAAGTTTTCAAGACCATATTTTTTCATTGCTCTGTTTAATATTGTATTTTTAGTCTTGTTAGAATTGGCATAATAAAAATGATTAGTCATTCTTTGAGTTAAATTAAGACTACTACCCACATATAAATCTTTAGTTCTATTATTAATGAATAAGTATACTCCTGATTTTTTTCTTAATTCAACATAAATTTTTCTTTTACTCTCCTTAACATTTTCAAAATAAACGACAAAATTATTTGGCGAAAACGGTGAATTCCCACTCTTTTCAGTATCCAAAGATGATATGTTTCTATTCCATACATTTTTCAACTCAAAGTTTCTTTCCTTTAGTCTAACCCCTATAAATAATATCCAGAAATGTACTTTACCTAACATTCTGTTATAATCTAATCCTAATATTTTAGGTATTCAGAAGTATCATGCACTAAATAATGCAAATACTGCTCCCATACTTAAAACGTAGTGGAAATGCAAATATTAATACATATGTATTAATATGGTGGACTGTATCTTTACCTGTAATAGATATACTATTTATCCTTATATATAAGATATTTAGTAAAAGGTACTTTATATCATAAGGGATTATCATATTTAATTCAATTTAACACAAAGTTTGAATATATTTTATGCTCTAAACTAAATATAGGAGAGTTTTTATATTTTCTAATATCTATAAAACCTTTAATTTTGGTGACTCTATAGAATTTCATGTCTGAATATAATCTGTTATTCATAAAATAATCATATATAAATAGCATATTGTTAACGTTTTGAAATTTGAATGCGATAGATGTAAAATCTTTAGGACCAGCTAAAACTGATGATTTTTTTCGTATTACAATATATGGTTTAGAATTTAATATAGTACTATCAAAATTTAACTTAGAAGTATATTGATTATATTGAAATTCTAAGTTACATTCTATCCTATTTCCTGCATAATTAAATACTATGCTACCATCAGTATCAACTAACCCTGAAAAATAGGGATCATATAGTTCTATATTATAATTGGCTTCCTTATAATCTATATTATATAAAAGGCAAGCCTCTTTAAAAACAGGTACTTTTAATCTAATTAAACCATTTAAATGTTTAACCAAATAAATCATGTTTTCTCTAGTAGAAACTATATAGATAGAATAAGGTTTATTTTTATCAGATCTAATTCTACCTATATGTAAATAATCTTGTATACGACTTAATATTCTAAGATCTCTATTATGTAACTTTATCCTAATTTGTTTAAGTACTTTTTTTTTACTAGAAGGATCTCTTCTAATATCAAAGTTACCGTCACCATCTATTACACCCGCGAATCAATTTCAAAATTTATAATCTTCAATATCAGGTAACTGACGTGCAGTCTCTGAGAATCCTTTACAGTTTTCTGCTGATTGTGTACCCATAAGTAGGCTACTTATTGTGGTATTGTTATTTTCACTATTTAAAAGAAGACTATTCCTACTAACATCTAGTTTATAAAGATAAAACGTATTAATGAATAGTAAACAATACACAAATGATACAGTTTCCAGCATATAGTCAGTTGCAAAATAATATTTATTAATGGTCAAAGCCAATAAATAAGAAGATAAATTATTTTGGCCCAGTTGAGCAACTACGTAGTAAGTATCGTGGAATGCAATATCAAGTGAAGCGTTAGCTAAAACAACTCCACTTACGAATAAAGGTTCATTAATCCATTAATCTTTCATAACTAAAGATATAATCCCTATAAATACCTTCTATTTTGGCATATTTTTTTATAGTACAATGATTTATTTTCAATGCTCTTTGAGCATCCATTACACCGTCATATTTCCCAATAAAATTTCTATTTATATCATATACAAATACCGCTTTTTTAATAAAATTATTCTTATTAAGATCTAATAGTAATTCTTCACATTCTTTTGAACACCAGTTAGCGATTTTAGGCGTGTCACTTATATTATATGGTATATTGCTTAAATATCATTCACCTCTAAATAGAGTTTTTTGTTTTATAGTTTCAACTAATGTAGGCTGATTTGATTTAACTAATTTAGCTAAACTTGAAGCTGAAGGGAAAATAACTAATAACTCTTTATAAGAATTATAAATATAAACAGGGTAAGTAGACTTACTTTCCATTATTCTTATTTTACTTTCAATAGAATGACTTTTCTTATAAAAAGGGTTATTTTCACCCGTTAAAGCCCTGGCTATTAAAGCTTTGGTTTTATCAGAATGCCTTCTATTTTTAGCTAATTCAAATAGTAATTTTTTAGTTTCCTCTGTATGTTTATAACCCAAAGAAGAATAACCTTGTTTTAACACATTATAATAAGGCATTACATGTGTTATATAAAAAGTTTCTCTAATAGTTAAAAATTCAGCTTCAACATATTCTAAAATTAAAAGAGTAAAGTTTGATTGATCATATTTAAGTAAAGCTTTTACAATTGGCATATTAAGATTTTGTTTACTTTTTAAGAAAGTATTATTAAGATAATTTCTCATTCTAGAAGCTAAATTTATAGAACTTCCAACATAAGTATGACCATTTATCTGGTTTATAAAATAATAAACCCCCGGTTTATCTTTTTCATTCTTTAATATTTTAAGCCTATCTTTTTGTAAGTTATAAACTTTTACAGGTTTTAAATTTCTTATTTGATCATCTAGATCAGAATGATTAGTTAAATTAGAGTAAAAGCGAGGCTTAATAAAATTTGAAATAGAAATTTTTAAAGGTATTAATGAACTCTTTATTACACGGACTATATCTTCCCGCAATAAATTGCGAGGATCACGTTTAGTCTCTGAGGTTCCTACTAAGACATTATTTACCAAAAATAATATCGGTTGGTTACCTGCTGATTGTTCAAAATTATATATTATCACATGATGGTTTAATAAATAAACCCCAAGTAGCATAATTGTCAGAAGCTCCCAGCATATGGTGATCTTTAAAGGGAGAGCTAAGTGGATTGTTAACCCTCCAATTGTGAACATGAATACGAAACCTAAAGCAAATAACATTGAAGGTGTTAATTGTAAAGATCCCCCATAACATGTAGCCAATCAAGAGAATATTTTTATACCTGTTGGTACAGCTATAATTAATGTTGCGGCTGTGAAATATGCTCTCGTCTAAGTAAGAAAATATATATATAGTATTTATAATCCCGAGTCACGCGTAGCCTGATCAATTGCATCAGAGTCAGTGTCGCTATCTAACACATACGTAGGATCTAGGTTGGATAATATTAATTCAATATTAGATGCTAAATTATCCAAATCACTTATGGCTATTTCGGCTGAATTAATATCTAACATTTCCAAAAAACTAATATCAGCACCCTGTCAAATAGTTCTAAGGATAAAATCTGAGGCAGCTTCAGATATATTAGTGAACTGATTAAAAAATTCCCTTACCATAGTTTCATGGTAATTGGAAGTAAAAGCTTTTAGTTCTATTATTCTATCCATACCGGTAGACTGCCCTATAACACCTGCAAACAAACCTTGCCTAATCCTACGTAATCTGTTTACTTCGGCTAATAGTAATTTTAGGAAATTAATCAAACGATTCTGAAAACTTAATCTATCCTTAGGTAAACTATTATTATTGTTGTTTTTAGAGGGATCATCCCCACTACCTCCAGCTGCATTTAGATTACGCTTATTTAAATATTTCTTATTTCTATATTTATCATATTTATCTCTTGCACTGCTACGTGCATGTTTAAAGGCTGTACTTACACCACTAAGCATGGCTGAAGTTACATAATTAAAACTCTTTTTTATAATAGCAAACAAAAGATTTAATAATATTTTACCTAATTTAACAGAGGCATATTTTAAATATGTAAAAAAAAAATACTCAGGATATCAGAAATTAAAGTTAAAGTATGGATAAAGATAAAAAATATAATTCCACCTATTATGAAATCAGCAGGTATATCATACATGTTATTAAAATATGCTTCGGCAGCTGGATGTGCAATCTTTCAACTATCTGATTCTACGGATTCAGTATAATCGATAAGTTTGGGTAGACTATTATCAATCAGACAAAAAATAATTAAAGGAAAACCAGAGGCTTTTAATGCTGTTGGCCTTATATCTGGAGAATAATAAGTAAAAACCCCTAAAATAATAATAATTATACCAGGATAAAAAAAAAACGTAAAAATACGCATATCTTCGTATAAGCTATTTTTTTTTATTTAAAATATCTATTTTTATCGTTTATAAATAAACATACATATTTGTGGACAGTATCTTGATTTAATATTTGAAAACAATATAAAAAATTATATAAATATTAAATCTCTTGCGTGCTTGTCTCTGAGGATCCTTTAGTTGCAATACTTATAATTTTTTTTACTCCTTTCTCTTCTAAATGTTTACCCTCCGTTATCATAATATATACTTTTCTAAATTTAAGATAACTAGTATATTTACTTGCAAAAAGATTATACCTATCAAAATAATTTATAAGGCTAAAAGCTGTTTTAAAGCCAGTGCTCTTATAACACCAAATATTAGTATGGTATTGAGATAGATTACCCTTCTGCAATTCTTTATATAATAATTCTAAAGGGAGTTTATCATTTTGTTTTAAAGAATATTCTAACCTTATACTATACCCCGTATTATGGGTTTTACTCTTTACAACACTAATATGAAAACAACCGTCTGCTTGAGTAAAACCAGCTAATCAGTAGTTATCTAAAGTTAGTTTTTTTAAAGGTGGTAAAATAAAAAGATTAAAATATTCACTATAATTATGTTTAATTAGTTGATCATATTTAAAATTACTTACTATTTTTCCGTTTATTAAAGACAAAATAAGGAGCAAACCTGCTTTATTTTTACAAATATATCTGATAGCTTTTTTATTTTTAATTTTATAAACATTACCATGCCCGATACGTTTCTTTATATAATAGGCCAGCGAAGTATCTTCTTCTGTAAATATAATATGTAATTCTTTATAACCAAACCAACCATCTCCTTCAATTAATCCCGCTAAAAAATAGCCGAACTCATTATCAGTTAAATACTTTTTATTTGGCACATGTTCGGTTATAGAAGGTAAATTTTTAGAACTAGTATAAGTATTCTTAGTAACTGCCGTAGCTTTTGTACTAAAACTAAAGTTTCCTGCTGATTGTCTTATTATCTTTTTTATATATAATAAATAGATTGTTCCGAGCGCAATTAATACGAGTGGACTATTTATATAAGAGTTTCCAGCATATAGCAAGATTTTTCCCGTGAACACAAGTTTATCCACGTCTAAACCGACTGTGTACATGTGATGCAAAATGTTAATAAATATTCCTCATATCTATCCGCATAAGTATGCGCTCCTCTCACAAGAAGAATCGGACTATATCTTCGTCTTTTAAGGATGCGCACATCCTGTTTTGTTTGTCATACTATTATTAATATTAATCTATTTTTGTAATGTTTTTATTTGAGCTAGTCCTTCCTTACTAAGATGTAATTTACTACTAATAATGGTATGAATAGTTAATCATTTATCGAAAGATTGAGCTTTTTTAGTCTTTAACGTAAATACTTTAAAGTAAAATATTACATCATATAGGTTTAAACCCTGTAACCGTGTAACGATAAACTCCTTTAGTTAGGGCTCTAAGAGTTACTTTACCTAACCCAAATAGATTCTGTATTTTATTAAGGATAACATTATCTTTCTGATAAAGTAAATAACGCATTTTTATTACATGACCTAACAGATATCTCCTATTAAATGGAATGGATACATTAAAACATCCTTCAGCATCCGTAAATCCCGATAATCAACCATCTTGTAATGTAGGTAAAACAGGAGTATTATTATATATAATAGTATTAGTTCCAAAACGATTATTTAAAGCTTGCACTCATAATGATAATTGCTCTATTCTGTGATTCATAGCCAAATTACCATTAAAAAGGCTAGTAGAAGGATTTGTGAAGGGTTTTCGACTATTAGTCTATAAAAATCATTTTTGTTTCCACTTATACCTTGTGGAAAATGCTTTACAACACCTATATCTAAAAACTTATGTATATAGTAAAGAATAGCACTTTCTTTTTGAGTAAGAACAAAACGTACTCTTTTACTTTCCCCATAAGTTTGAATGGCACCATCTCCTTCTACAAAACCAATGAATCAAGCTAATCAATTATCGGAGTGATTCGCTGGATTTCCGAATAATGTTTTATAATATAAACGAAAAGCTAAAAAATTAAAAGATGTTTCGCGTGTAGTCTCTGAAGCACTCTGTGTTTTACTTTATAACGAGTATAGGGACAGATTGCCTGCTGATTGGGTATAGCTAATTGAATTTTTACCGTATAAGGTACCAATTAGCACTAAACCGTTCCAGCATATAGCGAAATAAATTAAATTAATCCCCATATCACTATGGGGTGAAGCCAAAAATAAACTTCAAACAACAAAACCTAAGACACCTATAGACATCATGGCATAAACCCGTTTTTTAGACTTCGGCCTACATATTAATACTGTTAATATTTAGAATTTATTATGTAAATATATCTAATACTTCCTTAACTATATTTAACAATTCCTCCGATAAAGGTACTTTTTCTGGTATATTACCTTCTACAAAAGTAGAAGGAGTTACTTTTCCAATTGGATCTAATTTATCTATGCTATCAGGTACTTTTTTTGATGCATTTATTTTTTCGTATATTTTTTTAAAAGAAGAAGCCTTTTCGTTTAAAAAAATTTCTTTTTCTTGATTTCTTCTAGCTAAAAGAATATTAAAAACATCTCCTTCTACTTTTTTAATAGTACCATCGGAGGTTTGTTTATCAATACTTAATTTAAACATATCAAATAATTTATTAAATACCTTATATCTACTATCAAAAGACATATCTACTAATTTTAGGGATTTTTCTATCTCATCAGATTTAGACAAATCTACTTTTAATATTTTTTCTTTAATTAATAAATCCATTCTTTCTCCTTGATTAAATAATTCCTCTACTTTTTTTTGATTCTCTTTATTTAAGTAACGGATGTATTTTTGAGCAAATTCTTCTAATCTATTCCATTCTATTTTTTTTAAATCACCCATTTTTTGGTTTTCTTTGAATAAATCAGAAGAAGTTTGGACTTGTTTATCAAAGGCTTTAGATTTTGTTAACATTTCATCTATTTTTTTCATCATATCTGTTTCCACAAGTTTTTTTAAACTAGTACTGAAAAATCTAACATTAACATTTAAAAATGTTAAACTTTTAAAATTAGGTCTTTGTAAATTATTAATTCTTAATCCTGGTTTTTTCATATATTAAATATAAATTATTATTTATGGTCTTTTTTGTTATTTACCATTGGCTTAACCTTTAATCGAGGGCTAAGTCTATCTTATTAATATTAAAAATATTAAATATATAATTATTGTCTATTACATAAAAGAGAAAGAATAAATGTGGGATTTTATTAAGGATATTGTCATTATACTCACCTTTAGTCGTTGAACGTTTTTACTTTAAGTAAATTTCGCTTCAAGTTAACTTAAAAAGTTTTTCTTGAAATTAACCCAATTTTATAATAATTATATACAATTCATGTACATAAAAATATGGAAACAAATTTTCAAGGTTATCAATTTTTCACAAAATGGCTCAAATTATTTATTCATCTATCTTTTCTTTTATGTAATTTAGCAACGCGAGATTTGAGACTTTAGCAACGCGAGATTTGAAAATTTAGCAACGCGAGATTTGAAAAAATAGCAACGCAATAATTAAAAATTATTGTTTTATAAAGCAATACTTAATAGAAGAAAAATTAATAAAGAATTTTAAACAAAAATAAAAAGAATAGAAGTATTTAATATTAATATGTGTATTTTCATGGGCCAAGCTATCTTATAAATTTAATTATATCTTACTATATGGAAAATTAAATCCTTATATTTACACTTTCAGATATAAACCTCTTTCAAGGCTACTAGAGTACACCTTAAATATAAAAGATAAACTTTTATATTCAGTACCGTCTACTCGTTGCTCTTTTACAGACATAATATTTAACTTTATCTGATTTAGATCCGCGATTGCCCATTTCGTTTTCACTCATCTTTAGTGATGTTACCTTACCCTGAGTCATTAATCAGGCCGGTCTTCTAGTTTCCCAAGAGACTTTGGTTACTAAAGCTTTAGGGGTTCCCCGGAGTTTGGCACTGCTGGACAAAATTAAACTTGCTTAAGGTTTATTACATCCCTAAATATCCAAACACACTCTTGTTTGAGTTAGCGGATATTGTTGTACTGATTATTCCAAAACCAGGAATAATTAATATATAGACCTCTGGATGACCGAAAAATCCATTTATTCAAATTTAACTTAGAATCAATAATATTGATTATCTCGTATTAAACCCAGGTACCGGTAGTATAACTCCGGGCTTGTGCATAATATGTAAAAACATATTAAGGAATAACCGACTGTACATTAAGCATCATTTCAGACACCTACCAGTGAACCAGTCTGTAGCGATCTCTTAAACAACCGACGGTCTTTAAATGAGAAATTCATTAACCGTTAACACTAGTATCGCTAATATTTATACCAACTTTTCCTTATATATTAAATATATAATTGTACATAATTAATATATATTAAAAATCCTAGATTATATCATCTAGCCTTTTAATTTAAGAGTTACAAGTAGTAATATTTAAACATTAACTAAGTTTATGGTAGATTACTATATCGGATCTTATATATTTTTACATCTGTCCTGATAGCTTCATAACTTATTTATTTTATACGTTAAACCATAACTTGTTTTCCCATTTTCCCTGGAAAAAGCCTAATTTAAAGTATGTTTGATTTATTTATCATTCTTGCTTTTTCAATCATAAGTATTCTTTTTTCCGGTGAAAGATGTCTTTTTTCTACTAAATCTATATAAATTTTTTTTCATAAAGTGTAAGATAAGGATTTTTTACTTAATAGAGAATATTTATCAAAATAAGAGAAAATATTTGGACAAGCCTTTATCCCAGCTATATGGTATTCATAAACATCTTTAACAAAATGATTGCTAACAATACCCGCCTTAAACAAGGTAATTAAATGTTTTAATACAACTAAATTACTTTCCCCTTTTTGTGCTACACTGTAATTAAAACTAAATCCTTTCTTTTCACCTATAGAACATGTAAAACACCCTTCTCCATCAGTAAACCCAGCTAATCAACTATTATCTAGGCTAGGTTTAATATTATTATTAATACTTGTTATAGGTTCTAATCTAATAGTACCTTTATTTGCTCAAATATTAAAAGCTAATATAAACTTTTCTAACCTGTCTTTTTTAGTAGGTAATATTATATTGCCATTAAAAATATTTATAATTACTTCTATTTCCTTTTTACTTTGTGTAACATATCTACTAGTTTTTACTGATTGTGATATAATTTTACCAAAACCTAATGTTTCTTGTATATAATATAATACTTTAAGATCACTAGTAGATTGTGTAATTACAAAGGCAAGGTCTCCTCTATTATTTACAATAAAAGAACCTTCACCTTCACTAAATCCTATAAATCAGGTTAAAAAATCAGGGGAAGGTGTAAGATTATTAGGAAAATAAGAATTATATTTAAGATAAAAATATGAAAAATCAAAGCAATTATATATTTTTATTTTGTCTTCTTTTTCTAACTTAGTTTCTACCAAGTAATTGATATTTAAAGCATAAATTAGCTTTACTGAAATTAATAAAAAGTATAATGCAGATAAATATATAAACAAACAAAAAAAGAATTTTGAGAAAAGATGTTGGTAAAGTATAGGATCACCACCTCCTGCAGCTTCAAAGAATGATGTATTAAAATTTCTATCTGTAAGTACCATAGTAATTGCACCAGCTAACACAGGTAATGATAGTAATAGTAATACAGCTGTAACTACTACAGCTCATCCGAATAAAGCTAATTTGTGTAGTCTTATACCAGGACTTCTCATATTTAGTATAGTAGTTATAAAGTTAATAGCACCTAATAAACTACTTATACCAGATAAATGTAAAGCAAATATAGCTAAATCAACGCTAGGTCCACTGTGACTTTGTACTCCACTTAAAGGTGGGTATAAAGTTCAACCAGTACCTGCCCCATTTTCTATACCACTAGCAAATAAGAATAATAATAAACTAGGTGGTAATAATCAAAAACTTATGTTATTTAGTCTAGGGAATGCCATATCTGGACCTCCTACTAATAATGGTAATAAAAAATTACCAAAACCTCCTATTAAGGCAGGCATAACCATAAAGAATATCATTAATATAGCATGAGCAGTAATGATACTATTATATAGTTGATTATCTGCAATATATTGAACACCAGGACCACTTAATTCTAGTCTTATTAAAACAGAAAAGGCAGTACCTAATAATCCAGAGAATAAAGCAAATATTAGATACAATGTTCCTATATCCTTCGCATTTGATGATAAAAATCAACGTTCGGTTCATAAAGATATATTTGAATTTAATACCCTTATTATCGACCTATTGCTTTCTATCTCTTCAGGTTGCTCACCTGATATACTTCTATTAAATGAAATATTGACGGAATGGGGATGGGAAGCTGGCAATATGTGATACCATTGCACTATGCATTTTTGAATAATATAATTTATTATAAGCAATAGGAGGTATTCTTATTTAAATATATCCAAATTAAAAATATGTTTTAATTTAGCCTAATTGATTAATTAGGATTTAGACTCGATAAACTAAAAAAATTTTTAATTTTTTTTTATTTAGACTGGATAAATAAAAATTTTTTTAATTTTATTAGGATTTATATGTATATTATTATATTTATATTCAATCAATTTAAACTATTTTCTATTATAATTACTTAAATCCATTAAACTATTTTCTATTATACTTACTATAGGTACTATGATTAAAAAATGAGAAAAATATATTACTGTACTTATTTGTCCAAATTCTATAAATGGTGATTCTACATGTTTGGCACCTAAAACCATTAATATTAAAAAATTAGCCACAAATATATAAAAAGCTATTTTACTTAAAGGTCTGAACTGAATACCTCTACTTCTACTTAAATCAGTAAACGGCATAGCTAATAATATTAAAATAGCGCTGAACATTGCTATAACTCCTAGTAATTTATTAGGTATAGATCTTAATATAGCATAGAAAGGTAAAAGATATCACTCAGGAACTATAGCAGGAGGAGTTTGCATAGGGTTAGCCATAACATAGTTTTCACTATCTCCTAAAGCATTAGGGATAAAGAATACTAATATACTTAATACTATAATAAATAAAAATATAGTTATTAAATCTTTAAATAAAAAATAAGGAGCAAAAGGTAATCTATCATAATTACCTGAAACACCTAATGGATTACCTGATCCAGCACTATCATGAAGTGCTATTAAATGCATTAATGCTACAGCAGCTAATACAAAAGGTAATACAAAATGTAAAGCAAAGAATCTGTTTAAAGTAGCATTATTAACCGAAAAGCCACCTCATAAAAATTCAACAATATCTTGTCCTATTCAAGGTATAGCACTCATAAGATTAGTTATAACTGTTGCACCTCATAAGGACATTTGACCATAAGGTAAAACATAACCCAGGAAACCTGTAACTATCATTAATAAAAATATAACTACACCTAAAGTTCACACTAATGTTCTAGGTGCTCTGTATGATCCATAATATAAACCTCTACCCATATGTATATAAACTAAGAAAAAGAAAGCTGAAGCAGTATTACTGTGTAAATAACGTATTAATCATCCATTATTAACATCACGCATAATATGTTCTACTGAATTAAACGCTTCTAATACACTAGGGTTATAATGCATAGCTAATGTTACACCTGTAATTATTTGTATTATTAAACAAACTGCTAATAAAGAACCAAAATTTCATAAATAACTTATATTAGATGGTTGTGGTGAATCGATCATATAAGAATTAACCAATTTTAATAAAGGATGACTCTTGAAAATTCTCATGATTAAATTAAAATATTTTATTTTTTTTTTCTAGAAGTTAACGATAAAAAAAGTATTCTAGTAGTTGAATTTAACTTTAGTAATAAGGTAAGCAAATATTATATTACATATACAGGTGTATTTTTAACACATTACTAATTCATACTTAAATAGGGGTAAAATTTAAAACAATAAAAAAAAAAAAATATACATAATGCAGAGTACGATTTTCAAATACTTGTACCATGAAAAACTCGTTCATATCATGACTAAAACCTGCAAGTTGAGATCTTTCAATATCTACATTTACTAATTCTTGATACATAGGATTAAATACAATAACATGATAGGGGTTAATACCCAATAATTATTCATCTACATGCTAAAGGTTTATTAAAAGTTATAGATAAATTTAACCTATAACAACTTCATCGAAATCATAACCATTTAAAACAAGATTAGAATTTTCGATGATTCCTATTAAATATAATTTAGCATTACCATTAGTAAAAGAATATATGTTCTTTTTATCACAAATAATTTTATAGATATTACCCTATAAGAACCCATATAAATCTTTTAAAGAATTAATATCATTATTAACATAATAAATATTATTAAAAGTAATAAGATTATCTGATCCTAAAAAATCTATAAAATGTACAAATACATTATAAGTCAACCCCTTTTTCTAAAATATTGTTAACACTTTCCTTAAAATTATTAAATAAAACGTCATTTAGACTATAATATTCTATACAATCCATTCTAATTACAAAAGTTATATCCAATTTTCTCATGATTAAATTAAAATATTCTATTTTTTTTATAGAAGTTAAAGAAAAAAAAAATATTATTTTTTAATAATACAAAAAAGCGATAATAGTATTAATAATAGTAAACTATTGTCAGTCAATGATAAATAAGGAATTAATATATAAAAAATAAGACCTATTAAAATATATAAAGCATAACTTGTAATAACACCTGTGTCTAAACTAACTATATTTCTACTTAAAGTAATTAAACCTTTTTCTAAACCATAAGGTCCTAATAATTCAACACTTCCTTTATCTATAACCTTAGTAGTTTGACCTCCTAATTTTAAAACAAGACCAGTTATATATTTATTATAAAATAATTCAACTAAAAAACGTTGATTAAAGAATCCAAATATGTTATAACCTAATCTAGAATATTTAAAATGAATAATAATTTTAGGTAAAAATTCTGATAAGATTATAGCTATAACACTAAGAGATATAGTAAATATTAAAGGTAATAATTTAAATAAAGTAGGTACAGCAAATTCGGTATCTAACATTATTTCATGTGTAGGATGAATAAATAAACTATTATCAGAAAAAAAAGCAGATCCTAAACCTATAAAAATATCTTTAGTAATATAACCAAATAATATAGAGAAAATAGCTAATATAATTAAAGGTAAACTCATATATATATCACCTTCATGAGCATTTTTATAGCTAACTACGGGTCCATTAGGATTAGTTAAAAAAGTTAAATATAAAACTTTAACTGAGTATAAAGTAGTAAACATAGCACCTATAGTAGCTATAAAGTATACAACTGTACCACTAAAATAAAATTGTCCATAAGCGGATTCTAATATAAAATCTTTACTGTAGAACCCTGTCATAAAAGGGAAAGCTACTAAACTAAGACTTGCAATTAACATTACAGAATAAGTTAAAGGTAAAAATGGTCTTAACCCACCATATTTTCTAAAATCTTGATTGTCAGCAACTGCATGAATTACAGCACCTGCACCTAAGAATAATAATCCTTTATAAAAAGCATGATTAACTAGATGAAATAATGCTATGTTATATGAAGATAAACCTACTGCTATCACCATCATTCCCAATTGCTAAATATAATAATATTAGTCTTAATTAATTATTATTTATTTTTTTCTTTATTTTTTTTGTTTAGTAAAATATTAACCTATGAATTATGGTGGAGATATGTAATACAATCCAATCCAAATATTACCTTTATATTATATAAATTATCAAATGTTGGTAAAATAACTATATGGGAAACATTACCTGTAACTATGATTATATTCGTATTTAATATAAACCATAACCAGAGTGACCTACTAGGTGATCGAAATAAAGTTTCAATATATATATAAACCCAGACCAGATGAACTTTGATCAACAACTATCCTATAAGAAAAATAATAAGATTTTATTTCAATAGGTTTTGTTTTAAATATACCATATATTATAACTCCTTCACTAGATATTACCCGTATAACAGTTACATTATCATTTTTGGAATATAACATTATTAAGTAGAAACCTGAATAATCAAAGGTGTCTACAATACCTTCATAAACATTTCCATTATTATCTATTGTACATACTGAAGTTAATTCTAGTTCTATATTGTTTGTTAAATACAGTACAAAAAACCAAACCTCGGCATATAACCTACTTGTTAAACTAAAATAAAGAAAAAAAAGTTAAATAGCAATTTTATTAATATAATATAATATTATAATTTGGACCATTTCTTTATTAATCTAAATATTTTTCTCATCTATCTTTATATAAAACTCATGCATTTAATTTATTTATGTCGCATTTATTATTATTGTTACTATATGTTCGTAAATTATAAAATTCTTTTATAAGATTTACTCTTTTGTATTTTTCTGTCTTTAAAGGATACTTAATAAAATAGTTATCTATCAGTGAATATAATTCATTTTTTCTATAAATAACATACTTAAATGCTTCTATTTTAGGACTAAGTATGTCTATTCTACCACCATATAAATGTGTAAGGGGCTCTAATAAAAATTTGTTTTTTTGAGTAATACTTATAAATATTTGCCCTGATTTTTCATTAAGATATACAGAACCATCACTATCTATAAATCCGCTTAATCATCCATTATTATACGTTAAGGGTTTAGGGTATTTTAAATCTATTTCATATTTATCACATAATTTATTCATTTGTAATAAACGAGTAGGATTCCTAATTAAACCATTAATATCATTAATTAAATATACTAAACCTTTCTTATTACGTAATTTATATTTTAAAGCTTTAGCTCCTGAAACTGGTTTTATAGATCCTCCATACTTATATTTTATTTCATATAATGCCTTTTTATCTCGAACATCCATACATATTTCACAACTAGTATAACCTTTTTTAGTTAATATGAAGTAACCATCACCGTCTATTAAACCAGCTAACCATTCATTAAATTTTGAATAATTAGAATCTAAAGTTGGGTTATCTATAATTTTGAAAGACGACTTATATAATTTATCACTTTCGGTTAATTCTATATTGTATACTTGATAAAGCACAGGGGAAAGAATAGATGAGTTTAAACCTAAAAAATTTAAGTTTAAAAAGATTAATATCAAACGTATGGCCTCTGAGATTCCTACTAACTTACTGATAATTTTAACCTTTCGTTTTTCAAACATAATATTATGAAGCCACATAGTGGTAAACGAATTAAAAAGATTATAATTAATGTGATAAATATCACGAGCTTTGGTTATCTGCGAATTGATTATTGTAATAACAATTTCTACGCATATAGTTTGATGCCTGAATTTAAAAAATTCTCGAGCCAATTGACTCATTGTGGAATAAGCGATAACTTTTTTAATATCTTGTTGGAATAATCCAATAAGAGAGCTAAAAACTGTAGTTATTGCTCCTAATCATAAACATAATATTAACACAGTTGAACTATATTCTATTAAAGGACTTGTACGCATTAATAAGTATACACCGGCAGTAACCATAGTAGCCGCGTGTATTAAGGCACTAACAGGTGTAGGACCTTCCATTGCCATAGGTAACCATACGTGTAATCCAACTTGAGAACTTTTAGCCATAGCACCAATTAATAAACATATACCAATAATTGTAACTATATTTTCATTAACAAAAGGTGCTAATGAGAATACTATACTATAATCAATGTTCAATATTTATATAATCTTTCAATTATACTTGGACTATATCTTCACCCTGTAAATTATACAGGGGTATAACGTGTAGTCTCTGAGGATCTTATTATTCTCTTGAGAGAATATTCATTTCCTGCGGATTGTCCATTGTCACTAAAAAAAAATATATTTTTTTTAGTTCTATTATTTTAATTTTTATTATTTGTGTACATTCTACTTTTATATTGGTTATATATAACCAATAAGGTGTTGAGTTTCCACAATAATCTATAATAATACTTTAGGAGTTTCCCGCATATAGTTATATAATAAAGGTAATATTACTACTACCCACGGCAACATTAAAAAGTTAAGGTATCCAAATATGAAAAATAAAATACTCTACGTTTACTATTGAATTGATTTTTTATTCGTTTTATCTCATCTATACTTTCTTTACTTAAAGAAACTCCTCTATGTAAATCTTGAACTCGACATCAATCTTTATAAGCTAAATGTTTAGAAGAATATAAAGGAAAACGATTAAAAGAATTTCGAACTATATCCTGACCTCGTCAATTATGAAATATAGCCATAAAAGCATAATATACTCTATCATCTTTAGTTCTAGTTTTAGTATATATATTTACAGTAAAAAACTCAGTGATATTAATCATAACGCTAAAATAACTAACCCCACCTTGATCAGCGAGAACATCTCTATAATAATTTTGTTTAACTTCTATACGAAATAAGGTTTGAACACTTGTTCTTAGAACTTTACTATTCTTTTTACGGTCATAAACAGTAATAGATAAATTTCCGTCAGCATCTGTAAAACCTGCCAGTCAACTATTACTACCTAGTGATGATTTATCTAAACCTAAAATTGGTATAAAACTATTATCTTTTTCATTTATTCATATAATTGCTCTATGCAAAGCCTCTATTTTTGGTGTACGCATACGGCCATTAATTAGATTAATAATTTTTAATACTTCTTTAGCTAATATTTGTAATAAAACATGTCCAGCACTAGACCTATCTATAACTTTACTTTTAATCCAGCAGATAACTTTTCTGCCAAAGGTCTATCATGAATATTAAAAACTATAAGAATTTTAGGACGATAAACTTTAGATTTAGAATTTTTATCATGTACAGCTATATGACCATCACCCTTTATTAATCCAGCTAAGTATGATACAATATTATTAGAAGAAGAATTATAAGAAAAATGTCTTATTTGTCTATAAGCTATAGTAGTTATATTATAATTAAATCACATTCTATTGGGATTCTTAAACTTTTTTTTATTTTTACCAAATGATCATAGTATAGCGAACATACCAATAGTTAAAAAACAATCACCTACTCTATTGGTTAAGAAAGCAGACATAGAACTTTGATTTGCGGCTATCCTAGTAAATCAGAAACTTACTAAAAGATATGAACAAATACCTACACCCTCTCATCCTACAAACATCAATAGAAAATTATTAGCTGTAACAAGTATAATCATCATGAAAGTGAATAAACTTAAATAGCTGAAAAATCTTTGATTATGTGGATCATGGCTCATATATCCTATAGAGTATATATGAACTAAAGAACTAACTATTAAAACAGGTATCAACATAGACACTGTTAAACTATCAAAATGAAAACCTCATAGAACGTTAAGAGATTCACTATCAATTCATCTAAACAGATTTATTGATACTGGTATGTTATTTAAACCTACTTCAAAAAAAGCAACTATTGCTAATAAAGTTGTTACAATTAGACTTGTACATGTAATTAATTGTGCTCCGCTAACACCGACTTTTCTACCAAAAAACCCGGATACTATTGATCCTAATAATGGTAAAGTAATTATAGCTAAATACATTATTTATATTCTATTGCGATACTTCCTCTTAATCTGTAAAATGCAACTAAAATACCTAAACCTATTGCTGATTCTGCACCAGCTATTGCTATTATATATATAGCATATGTTTGGCCTAATATATCATCAAAGCTAAGTGAACTTATTAATATTAAGAATGTAATAGCTAATAACATTATTTCAATTGAAATAAGCATTAATATTATATTTTTTCTGTTTAAAACGAAACCTAAAATTCCGATTAAGAAAAGTATTAAGGATAAATTCATTCTATATTATTTTTTACATAATTATATATTTTTTTTTGTAAAGGCTTTATCATAAGTTAAATATAATTTATGCTTTCTCCCTTAGATTTCTTTATATATTAGGCTTCCTATCTCTAAATAAACAGAAAAAAAAAATTATTATTATATTTAACTATATAATATGGTTAAAGAATTAACAAATATAGCCAACCTCTAATAAAGACGCTAATAACCCTGTAAGATGATTAACTTCATAAAAAACTAATAAAACAAAAAGACTTGTAACTAAAACACCAAATAATAATAATAATAAAGAAGTAATTATATTACGGTTATTATTACCATTACCACCATTATTACCATTATTATTGTTACCAATAATAGGAGTTCTAGTGACAGAACTAAGTAATGATCTTCTATTTGTCTTATTTTTCAATGCAAGAACTCGAGGCGAAGGACCCATGTTATAAGCAATACTTAGGCTAGTTATTATATTTTGTTTATATGATTTCATTTATTTTTAATTATAAAAGTGTACTAACGTAACACAAACTCGGCACCTAATACTACACAAGACCGGTTATATAAAACCGGAGGTAGACTTCTAGTTGAGGACCAGGCAAGTTGTGCGTTCCTGACCTCCAGCATGGGATACCTAAAATTAAGTATATTTGCCCCTTAAACACAACAAAATCTTCGTGGTTAAGAGTATTTATATCTGTCTATATAATATAATTAAATATTAAATTATTTTAAACAGAGACTCTCTAATTTAACTAGCTTTACTATCTGTAACCTTGAAAAACTATGTAACAATAGTTGTTACTGTGTATACCCTAAATCCCATACAGGGGTCGGTAAGCCGTTATCTTGTTCTCTCATCCCCGAAAAAATAGGGGGATTCTAGTCCTCGGATTTCAAGTTTCATTGATTAGTAAATCTATGCAATAAATAGTACCAGTATACGACAATTTATACTTTCCTTATTTATTATAGTAATATAAAATTTATATTACTACTTTGTTTATCCTTTAAAGATATTTAATTAACAAACATTATTATTACTCCATTTACATAAAAACAAAAATTATATAATACCACTAATTATTCTTAATTCAATTAATTATTTTAAAGGTATATCCTTGAAAACTGCAAGAATATTAGAAAAAAAAAAAAAATATGAAAAAAAAAACTTTTTTTTTACATAATTATATATTTATATTAAATTAATCTACTTACCCTAAAACTAGAACTTATATATTAATATATTGTATATATTATGTTTTACCATTTGAGCAGTTAATAACTGACTGTTACCCATAATTTCCATCAATCATTTACCAACAAATGGCGCATGACTTATAAAGTATTGGGCAAAGTACTCCTAACTCCAGTGATTATTACCATAACAATCAAATAAGGTTTTAGCCGACACAGGTAATAATTTAAAAAGTATATTACTTACTGTTCTTCTAATCACGATAAAAACTTTTCAATACTTACTGATTCAATAACTATAGGCATTGAACTATGTAAGATACCACATATTTCCGAACATTGACCGTAGAAAGTTCCTTCTCTATTAATAAGAACAGAAACTTGGTTTAATCTACCAGGATAAGCATCACATTTAATACCTAAAGCAGGACAGGCGAAAGAATGAATTACATCTGCCGCTGTAACAATAAATCTAACGTGTGTTAATTCCGGAAGGATAACTCTATTATCTACTTCTAGCATTCTTAAAGCTCCATCTTCTAAATCAGATTCTGGCACTAAATATGAATCAAATTCTATGAATTCTTCATCTGCATTTAAAAAATCAGGATATTGATAACTTCAATATCATTGATGACCTTCTGCTAATACAGACATAGCAGGATCACTAACTTCATCCATTAAATATAATAATTTAAATGAGGGGAAAGCTATTAATATTAATATTAAGGCAGGTGTAATTGTTCATATTAATTCTATTAATGTACCATGATTTAAATATTTATGAGATATAGGTGATTTAACATTAGTATGATTTCTAACTATAGATATCATTATTCAACCTACACCAAATAATATAATAACTAAATAAAACATAATATTATCATGTAATTCTACTAATCCTTCCATTTGTGGTGTAGCACTATCTTGAAAATATAAACCCCAAGGACTAGGGGCATCACAACTATTAAATAAACTAAAAAAAATTAAATTTAACATATATATAATTTTTATTATTTTTTTCTAAACTAAACATTTAGAAACCAGTAAGCAGCTTATACTGCAATATAAAAATAATAACAGTATACTTATAATATTTAGACTATTTATAATAGTGAATTAGAAGATAAGAAAAAAAAAAGAATAAATTTCGCTTAAAGTTAACTTAAAAAATTATTTTTAAAATTAACCCCTTTTTAAAAAATTTGTTTTACCTGAAGTAAGCCCTAACGTAGTAGCTATTTTTAATATAGGTGGTGTACTTATTATTAAACCACCATTATTACTTATACTTGTCCTACTTGTGGTAAACCCTACTAAAGTAGCTGTACTTTTTCTTACTACTAAAGGATTATCTATAACACTATTACTTAAAATTGGTGTTAAATTTAAAGTAGGTTTAACTATACTAATAAGGCAGTGATTTTCAGAACAAAATTCATTAAGTCTCATACTTTTTATTTTTAAATTTTCATCTACATCTGGACAAATAGAATGTAATCGCTTAAATTTTAAAATACCATCAATAGAAGGGGCATGAAAAATATATAAAACATAGTAGATTGTACAGAAAACAATCATTTAGTATTTCGATTTAAACTAATCATTTGTCTACTGTCTATTTTTAAAGCATTTTTACCCAATTCAAAAGCAAATCCTAATGTTAATGCTAAAAAAAAGATTAACATTATTACTAGACCATATATACCATTTACATATGCACTTACTACATAAGGATAGACTAAAAGAATTTCTAAATCAAATAATAAGAACAAAAGTGCAAATATAAAAAAAGAAATACTAAATTGTGTTCTATTTTGACCTAAAAAAGAATGAAAACCACATTCAAATGCACTATCTTTTTCTTGATAAGGATTATGTGGAGCAAATATTAAATTAACAGCTAATAATATTATAGCCAATAATGGTATAAAGACAAAGAAAAAAGTAGTACTTGTCATTTAAAAATTAAATAAAATTAAAGCTAATATATTAGCCATGCTTAATCATTCATTAGGTATAAATATAAATAAAAGTATTATTAAAGTAAGTATGGAAATAGTTATAGTTAAATAACTAGATAATATTATATTGTTTGTTTTGAATGTTAACTTTTGTATTAAAACATTATTCTTAATAATATTACCATGTAAATTAATATTTTCTAGTTCAGGATTAATTTTGTACTCCGATTTATCGAAAAATACTTGTTTAATAATATTTAAGTAGTATACTGCACTAATAACACTAGTTAATATTGCAACTAGAGCAAGGAAAACATAACCACTGTCTAGTGCAGCACTTAGTACCATCTGTTTTGCAAAAAATCCTATAAGTGGGGGGATACCTACAAAAGAAAAGATAGTAACAGATAAACTTAATGCTAAAACAGGATTTATATAAAAATAACCTTTCATCTGACTTATTAATTGTATAGGCGAACGCGTTTCATCCACTAATTGCTTATACTCATTACTATCATTTATATAATAATACAGAGAAAAACCTATACTAATAAGTATAATAAATGCATTTAAATTACTTATAGAATATTGCATTAAGTAAAATATAAAGGCTTGGATCGACTCTATGCTATTAATACTTAATGCTAATAATATAAAACCTACATGCGATATAGTACTATAAGCAAACAATCTTTTTATTCTAAATTGTGTTAAACCTACTACTGTTCCTATAATTAATGAAAGTAGTGAACTAACTAATAAGCTAGAAGTTCAGCTAAACTGGAAGTTAAACAAGGAATTACTTGTATAATGCACCAATTCTAAGAAGAAAATAAATATAGATATTTTAGCCACTATAGCAACAAACGTTGTAACTATAGTAGGTATAGCATCGTATACATCTGGAGACCAGAAATGAAAAGGTGCTGCACTAACTTTAAATAAGAAACCTACGCTTAATATAAGTAATGAAAAATTTATATAATAAGATTTATATCAATATAAAAGATAATTATTATTATCGTTTGCCAAATCACTTAAGCTAGTTATTACGTATATTCCATCTAAATTAGTTGTACCTGAATTTGCATATAATAGACTAGTTCCTAATAAAATAAAACATGAACTTAAACCCCCTAATAAAAAATAAGTAAGACCACCTGAAGTAGCTAATTCAGAGTTACGGTATAATGTACTTAGTAAATATAATCCATAACTTTGTAGTTCAATTGAAAGAAATATAGAAACTAAATCACTTGTTGATACTAAAAATATAGCCCCTGTTATTATAAATAATAATATTAAGGGGTATTCTATTATTGTAAATTGTTCTCCCATTTTATTCGCTATGTTTTTCCTATAATATAAAAATTTATATAAAATTAATTTCCTTAAAGAAGAATATTCTGCTATTCACACTTTTCTTGGATAAAATGCTGTTAGTTGTAATATAACTCCGCTAATTAAAAAAATAAATATATGGAATATTTCTGTTATACTAGTTGTATGAAATAAACCACCATATAATCCAATACCATTAGATAAATTATTAATAAATAAACTAAGTATAGCAAGTAATGAAGAATAAAATAAAACTATTATAGCAACTCTACTAAAAAGTATAGATTTATCTCGTCTTAAAGTGACGGCATTAGATAATAATATAAATATTATTGAAAAGATTAACATGTAAGAAGTAAAAGAATCGAACTTTTTTTAATATTTTAGTATAGTGCTTTACCAATTAAGCTAACTTCTTAATATAATTTTTAAAAGTTATACCTTTAAAAATTATATTTTTAATTTTTTTTTTTTAATTAAAAAAAAAATTAAAAAAAAAAATAGCTTAATTAAAATATTCAAATATTGCGACAGTTAATTCCTTCAATGTATTAGAACATTGTTCTGCTCAATGTTCAGACTCTTCAGCTGAAACTGGCTCATTAGGTGAATCATTATCACCATCTCAAGTATTCTGTTCATCTACCTTTCTAAGTTCTTCTACGTCTTCCTGATACTGTTCTAATTTTTCTTTAATTTTATCTAATTCAGCTGCAATTTGTTCTGCTGATTTAATGAAAACGAAAGAAAAATCAAATAAAAATATAAATAACATAATAGAAATAAAATACCAAATACTAATTTCCCTCAGGGTTAAATAATAGTTAACCTTTACTAACACTATACACAGCTGCATAGTAACTTCTCCTAGGACTCGAACCTAGATATGAATATTTTTTATATTATGTTTTGCCATTTAAACTAGTAGTAGTTAACCCCATTTTCTTATAGTTTAATTTAATTATTCCCATAATGCACTGGTGTCGGTATATACTATACAACCAAGAATATATTCTTTATTTTCAATATTCTTAATATTTTATAGACGTTTATAATAAAATTTAATTTTTAATTGTTTTAATCAACTTAAATTTATCTTTAGCCGGAGGATAAATTCTCATTATTAATGCATGAAATTAAAGTTATAACCAATTAAACTATTATCGTAATGTTTTTGTTTTTTTTTATTTAGAAATGAAAATTAATATTTTTGTAAAGTATGTTTTTATTCATGTTTAGATTTAATATGTTTTTATTGAAAAATAAACTAAATTTATCTAAATAAAAGAAACATTTTATAATAAAGATTTTTTATTCTTAATTTTAATATAATAAAAGAAGCCATTAAGCTTAATATATTAATAAACAACGGCCTGAGGAGAAATTCGAATTCTCATTATTAATGCATGAAATTAATGTTCTAACCATTGAACTACTCGGGCTAAATTAATTTTATTTAAAAAATTAATAATCATGAATCAAAATTCATGATTATTGTATAAAAAATAATTTATATTGAACTTGGATTTTAAGGGTGAATACCCTGAATCGAACAGAGAAGTACCATGCCACAAATGATTGTTCTACCTTTGAACTATATCCACCATAATACTTGTAAGTATAATATATATCATATCATATTAAATTATTAAACTATTATCCCGGAATGATTCGAACATTCAGTATTAAATACCAAAAATTTATGACTTACCGATTAGTCTACGAGATATTATATTTTAATATAATGTAATTCAAGAAACTTTATGTATTTTTAAAGTTTAAATTGTTATTATTCATGTTATTATTCATTTTAATGTTATTATTCATAAAAAAAAAGGCTAACCCTCTAAAAAGCATAGTTATTAAATTATTTATTAAATATAGGTGACAAGACTTGAACTTGCATGATAAAATCATTCCATCCTAAGTGGAACTTGTCTGCCAATTCCAACACACCTATTTTTCTAAGAAATATTTTTAATTTTGCTCGAGATAAGATTTGAACTTACAACCTAAACATCTTCAGAGTTCCGCTCTACCTGGTTGAGCTTCTCGAGCTATTTATTAAGTAAGCAAGCAAATAACAATTATCTTATTTAATAAATGCAACTTTTTTAGAAGAAAAATATTTCTGGAGACATCCAGATTCGAACTGGAATTAATGACTTGCAAAGTCACAGTTCTACCGTTTAACTATGTCCCCTTATTTTTTTTTTAATTAACCCCTTTTTTAATATATTATACTTTGATTTTAAAAGATCAATATAGTATTGTTCTCTTGCAATTAATACACTAGGTTCATAATATTCGATAATATCTAAACTAAAATTTGAATCACCATATTTTAATAAAGCACGATATATAATAATTGATCCCTTTACTTTTATTTTAAGAGAGCTAAAATTATAATAATTATTAAGTTTATTAAAGATATATAAGAACATATATAACTTTTTTTATTATTTATATTATAAACTAATTTATAAATACCCGATTTATTTTCATTTTTCTTTTATAATAATGTATTTATAGAGGTCAGTATTATTATATTTAATTACAGAAGTTACTATATTATAATGTATATTTTTAATATTCTTCATTTTTTTTGAATACTTAAAAAAAGGAACAAATTTTCCCTAAATTATGCCTATAAATATTAATTTAATCTACTATCAAATACGACTGGACGTATTCAATATTAGCTCTATCCAAGAGAGGACTTGAACCTCTAAAGCGCTAGCCAATAAAGCTTAAGTTTATCTTGTTTACCAATTTCAACACTTGGATTAGTAATTAATATTAATAAAAAAGCACTAAGATGTATAACAAATATGCTTAGGGCAAAAGTGACTCGAACACTCATCTCAACCGTCATGAGCAGTTTGCTTTACCAATTAAGCTATAGCCCTTTATTATATTTTTTAATAAAAAATATTTATTTTTTTTTTTTTTTGATAATTAATTTTTATATTAGAATAATTTAAGTATTTATATACTTACTTTTAAAGAGTGAATTGAACACTCATATCAGCTGTCATGAACAGCTTGCTTTACAAAATTAAGCTATAATCTTTATTAAAAGTGCGGACAAAGGATTTGCACCTCTATATACTGGACATGAGCCAATTATGTTACTATTACATCAATCCGCAATAATATATTTGTTGTTATAAATATATATCATTATAGCCCCAGAGGGGATCGAACCCTCGTATGTAATGATGAAAACATTATGTCTTAACCACTTGACTATAGGGCCAATAAATTTTATTATTTTTTATAATAAAAGTCCAGTGCAAGTATCGCACTTGCTTCAGCTGGTTACAAAACAGCTACATTACTTTTATGCTAACCAGACTTGGTTAAAAGTATGTAATTGTTTCTTAACATATTATTCTTATCCCCTGCATGATATCAATTAAATTCAGTTATATATATATAATTAGTACTTTATACCTAATAACATTTAAATTATTTCAGCTAAAGCCTATATAAACTGTAATAAAGAAAGTATCATATCGACTCTATTCGAAAATAAACATTATATGAGCTACTCAATTTATTACAATTCTCGTAGTGTTCAACTACGTATATTTAAGAATATCTTAAAGTAACTTTCGTGTCTAGATGCTTTCAGCACTTATTTTTAACTAACATAGCGTTCCTGCCGTGCCTATGCTATAAATTTACTTAAGTGAAAGTAACATCCCTGTATAAAATTTATAAACTTATTTATAAATCATATACTTAAATTAATATTGGGCACATAAACAACAGGTAAACCAGAGGTTAATATACCCAGCTCCTTTCGTACGAGGGGGCTATCTTTATTTTATTCTAATTTCCTCTAGAAGATAGAAACCATACTGTCTCACGACGTATTTAACCCAGCTCGTGTGACTTATTAATCGACGAACAGTCGAACCCTTCATGATTCCTGCATTCATGTGGATAAGTCAAGCCGACATCGAGGTGCCAAACTGCGCACTCAATTTGTACTTCCTGGCGCAATTAGCCTGTTCAATATTGTTAGCCATTTTTCACAAAATGGTTCAGACTATTTCTTCTTTTTTCTCCCTTTTATTGTTTTCTATTTTTTTATCGTTTGTGTAATAATTTAGCAACGCGTGATTAAAAAAAATCTTAAAGGTAGCTAAAATATATATGTATGTATACTTAGTATGGAAAACTACAGTAATTAATGATAAAAAAAAATAATCGAAAAAATAAATACAAAAAACCAATGTACTAATATATGCCTAAAAAATATAACTTTTTTTTTAGTTATTTATAAACTAAAATTATTATTTACTACTTACTCAAGCTTTAATACCAAAAGCCCCATTTCTATTCTTAGAATTTATAGTAGAGTACTGTAAATTTGATTTAACAATACCTCTTAGCATTATAGTAGATAATCCTCTAAATGATGAATCTACATTTTTTAAACCACCTTTACATCTCATTTTAGAAACAGATCTAGATGCGGTAAATCGTCTTGTTAATCTTCCTTTAGCTTCTACTCTTATACCTCTTAAATTTAGATGTTTTAAAGATCTAAGTACATAATCTTCTAAAGAAAAGGAACGTATAATACTAAATGGTTTTTTTATAACATTAAGTTTTAAATTATCAGCTAAAGGATAAAACTTCAATAATAATTTATTTAAATTATCATTCCTGATTTTATTTTTTTTTATTTTTTTTAACATAGTACTAATAGTATTATTACGTATTATATTAACCAAAAATTCATCTCTATTAGGTTTTTTTTGTATTTCATCTATTTTTTTTATAACTGGTAATTTTATTTTCCTTAAAGAAGCTTTTAATACTCTATATAATTTATTATCTCTATTCTTTAATTTTAATGATACAGCTTGTGTATAAACATCACTATTTAAATGCATTTTTTTTAAATTAACAATATTAAATTCTACTTTTTTATTATAAACTTGTTTAACTAGATCAATAAGCTTTGAAATAAACCCACCATCAAATTTTAAATTATTAAAGTGTAATAATGTTCTATTAAGAGGTAAATTTTTTTTATAATTTTCTCCCGATTCTAATACATAATTAGTAAAACTCATATAATTAGTATAATTAGGTTCAACATTATTCTTAAATATTAAGTATCTTTCGTCATTAGTTAAGAATTTAGCTCAAACTAAACTTTTTAAATTTTTGTATAATTTATTCATAGCATTTAGACGTGCAGTATTTTTTTTTACAATTCTGATCAGATAAGAAAGATATCTTTCATAAAGTTGACGTGAACGTTTATATTCTTCAAAACTAAATGGTCTATTATAAGATATCTTTATATTCCCTTCATGATCAGAAGTTACTGTTTTTTTTAAATTTACGTAATTTGGTATATAAAATAAACCATGTTTAAATTGCATTATCTTATGCATTAAAAACATACTTTCTGTATTATAAACATAAAAAGTAATGATCACTCTTGAACTAGTATGTTTTAATTCACCTTTACCTAAAAAAATCTTTTTTAGAGACAATCGCCTAAATCTAGGAAGAATAGATTTTTTCTTTTTATTTCTACTATTTACATGTATTAACTTATCTTTTATTTGTGAATTAAAATAACTTTTTAATAAATACATAAGGTTTTTATCTGCAATAGATAAAGTTTTAATATAATTTTTATTGTATGCATAAATACTATTAAACCATTCTTGAGCCGCAGGAGTAAAATGTCTTATTTTACCAGTATCACTACGTATATGCGTTAAGGATTTAATTACTCTCTTTTTACTTTTTTTTCTTAAAAGTAAAGGTGTATTATCATTTTCTATATTGTTAATTTTTAATTTATTTAAGGCTAATTCTACTTTTTGCATATTAATTAAAAATTTTTCTGGTATTTTCCTTATTTACCACAGCTTAATCTTTAATCCAGGATTAAGTCTATTTCATTAATAAAAAATATTAATTATTCTAAATAAATCTATTATTACATAAAAGGAGAAAAAGTTGGATTCTTAGTCGTTGAACGTATTTACTTTCTTCTTCTTCTTTCTTCTTCTTTATTCTTCTTTGAATAAGAAGAAAGCAAATGTCGCTTCAAATTAACTTTAACTTATAAAGTTTTTCTTGAAATTAACCCAATTTAATAATATATTATATACTTTTTATTTGTGCACATAATACTATTATGGACAAAATTTTTATCCCTAGCGTAGCTTTTTCAAAAATCCAAGACCTTTCCTTACTGCATCTTGTGATCATATGCCCCGCTTACGCGACTGATAGACGTGTAAGTCAAACAGTAAAGCAAGATTAAGCCATTAAACTTGACAAGTAATAATCATAATTATATTATTAGTGAATTTTCTTAAACTTAAATTATAATAAATTAAGCGTACTAATAATAAAATTAAAAACATTAGAAATAATTTAATCTTAATTTTATTTATGGTTATCTTAATTTTCTTAATGTTTTAATTACATCTATTTGCCATATAGATAAAATCTTACTTAAAAAAAAAATTATTAGCTCTAACTTAATAGATATATAGTTGGATTAGTAATAGCTAAAGCTACATGAAATAACATACTAAAAAAAAAATATACAAAACTTGTATATTTAATTGTCATAACTAAATTATAACAACTTTACTAAATTAACTTTGGATACACCCAGGTACTTTTTATGGGATCTGTGCCCCGCATAAACTGCCTCCTAGCAATTGTTCCTTCATAAGAAGGTTAATGATTATAACAAAGATTTTTCAATACTTTGAAACTTTCACGTAGACTTTGTCTACCAACATGACATACTAAACAAAGGTGTTTCAATTGTGCTAACACTACCTTATACACTAAAATTCGCAATATCACATTCAATAACTAGCAACAGTAAAGCTGCATAGGGTCTTCTCGTCTAACTAGAGGTAAACTGTATCTGCACAGTTATTCCAATTTCACTGAGCCAATCATCGAGACAGCTGTTGTATCGTTAAATCATTCATGCAAGACCGCATTTAACGGCCAGGGTATTCCGCTACCTTAGGACCCTCATAGGTAAGGCCGCCATTGATCGGGGTTTCCTTCAAAGCCAAATTTATATTAGTCAACTAAGCAAATCCGTTAACCAGCCGACATCGGGCAGAATTCACACTCAATACTTTGATTTATTATCTTACTGCAGAGTGCTTTGTTTTAATTAAACAGTCGTACAACACTATTCCATGCTTCCTATTCATTACCTGATATTAATCAGGAGGAATGGCTCTCCTTATTCCGAAGTTACGGTAGTTAGTTTGCCGAGTTCCTTAATGATTGTTCACTCAAACGCCTTCGTATTCTCTACTAGCTTACTTGTGGTAGTCTTTAGGTACGGTTTTTTTTGTCTTATATCATTGCTCATCTCTTTAGTTTGTTGAAATGATATAATCAGTTACTGTTTTTCCAGAACCTTTTTCACTTTAATATTTTTTTATCATAAAAAAAGGTTGTTACTTTGTAACAAAGATCTTGCTCATCGTTTAATCCTTTAGGTTGGTAAACTTAGAGGCCGTTGCTTTAAAAAAACCATAAGCTTTAGGCGAGGGTTTTACCCCTTTTTCGTTACTCATGTCAGCATTCTCACTTGGGTTATCTAATAATTATACTTAAAAAGCATAAATCTAAGATTTACCCAACGTTCTGCTACCCCATTAGATATAATAAATTAAATTATTAATAAATATGGACAAGGTGTCGGTATATTGTTTAGATCCGTTAAATCTTCGGTGCAACTATCAATATAAATGTCTTGCTTCGCAAAGCAAGCATCATTTACTAAACTAGTGCTCTATTACGAGATCTTCAAAAAATGGACCGCTTCTAAGCCTATTTCCTAGTCGTATTGGATAAAAACATCCTTAATTTCACTTAACAATAATTTTGGAACCTTAACTCTTGTTCTGGGCTGTTTCCCTTTAGACATACAACCTTATCGTACTATGTCCGATTATTCAAGATTCATCATTGCCCTTCCGAGTGCGAATACTCACCGATAAAATCTTCACGATTGCCCGATATATGCAAAATTATCTAATTATAAAATGTAAACATAATATAATTAAATATAAGTTGCCTGAGATCACAGTTCTGTACCTGCTATGATGTTACTTGAATTACCTACTTATATAGGTTTCGCAGAAAACCAGCTATCCTAGTCAGTGTTGTCTTTCACTAACTTACCACAGTTCTTCGGATATCTTTACAACGATAACCCGTTCGGGCTTTTATAACCCTGACTGTAGTAAGATCACCAGGCTTCGGGTCTAATTTTAGATACTATTTCATTATTTCATAATTGGTTTATCTAGGCATTGCTGCTCGCATCTAATATTAACTTGCTGACCCATTATGCAAAAGGTACGCTCTTATTTTTTTTTATTAAAATTTACTCGAGCTGCTTATAAAACTACTATTTCAAACCTTTCCTTCACAGTACTATACGCTGTCGCTTATATATTATATTTAGCCTTAGAGGAAGGTTCCCCTTTATCTTCAAACAGGTTTTGCCCGTTTTACTTATTTAATTTATCAGTGGAATCTATATTGACAATTTTCCAAGTAATGTTAATATTATTTCTTTAATTACAATATATTCATTATTATATTCTGATATTAATATAGGCTGTTCTACTTTCATTCACACTAATCGTAGAATCTCGTTTGATTTCTTTTCCTAAAGTTACTAAGATATTTCAATTCACTTCGTTTATTATTGAATTTATCTAAGAGTTCATGTGTTAACCCCTCTCTTCAAACACAAATTAAATATATTCTCTCTTTAATATATAGCCAGGCATCCCTAATAGTTTCTTTATATACTTTTCTATATTTTATATAGAAATACCAAATAAATATCGCATCGCATTACTAATATTACCTTATTACTTTCAAAAAAGTAATAAAAAAAATTTTTTTTATTACTTTTTTGATTTCGGATTATTATCCTCATAGGGATACTATTCAAATAAATTAGTTAATTTATCGGATTACTTATATTCTTTATATTAGTTTATTGCCTTGTTTATCAATTTATAATATAATATAAAGAAATAAAAGATTATAAAGAAATAATTTATAGAAATAACTTTATAAGCTACTCAGGTTACTTAGAATTGAACTATTCTTATCAGATTGTTCAGATTCTTTATACTAGTTAATCGGGTTATATTTATTATCTACTCAGGTTAATTTGATTTGAACAAATAAAATCTCCCACCCAAAGGGAGCGCCGTAGCCTGATTTGGCTATAACCTGTAATATATATAAGTATTTATATATTAGTTAATCATTATTAAGATATGGATTAGATTTGATATTATAAAAATAGAACTTGTTTTTATAAAAATTACTAGATTTAATATGATCATCCATAGTACTAGTTGGTATATTGCACCATTCAGCTGCTTTTTTAGCATTATCAGATATCATAAGCAAATTATTATTAGAATCATATATTCAGACTCTAAGATCTTTAAGTTCATATTTAAAAATAAACTTATCATCATAAATACCCATATTTGGTGTTTTATTTAAAGTTTTATGGCTAACCTTAAAATATTTTGCAGCACTTGTTAAAGTGGGAAATATCTTTATAAGATTATTTTCCAAGTCTAAAACTTTAAGACTTACACCTCTTGATCTAGAAGATAATTTGAGTTTAGTATCCATTGTAATAAGCTTAGGTCTAATATTAACTTTTACAGAAAGCTTAATACTAAGCCCAATTTTTTTGTCTTGTTTCTAATGTATGTTTTTTACCTAAATTATTAATTCTCATTTTTGCTTTTGTTGCTTATGAATGTTCGAAACCCAATACACTTCCAGCTACTTTTAGATTATATTCTGGTTTTAATATATCCATATAATATTGTTCTCTTGCTATTAATGAATGTAATTCACAATATTCTAAAATATCAACACTAAAATTAGAATAACCATATTTTAATAAAGAATTATAAATAATGCTAGAGCCTTTTTTTACTCTATTTTCTTCAAGAAAAACTCTATAATAATAATTAATAAATCTACTTGCAAGATTTACAGAAGACCCTATGTAACTTTTACCTGTAATTAGATTATTTAAACGAGAAATTCCGCATTTTCTTTTATTATTTAAGATTATAATAGATTTGTTTATATCCATATTATTATAAGTCATAATAGGAATAATATTGTTATTATATTTCATATTATTTATTTATTATATATTTTTATTAAAAAAGAGACTAAATTATCTGAAAATTATTAAATACCACAGAGAATATGGGATTCGAACCCATGCAATTTATTCAATTAAACTAGTTTCAAGCTAGTCACCTTCAACCGCTCGGTCAATTCTCTTTTATATAAATATATTAATTATTGCAATTATTGATTCCTCAGAGACTTGAACTCCAAACATACTCTTATCAAAAATACGCTTTACCAATTAAGCTAAAGAACCCTTTAAATATACAAGAGCACTCAGATTTGAACTGAGAACATAAAGTTTGAAGCTTCAAGTTTTACCATTAAACTATGCTCTTTAATATATTTATATATATATATTTATTGCTAATTAATCTATATATTGCAATCTTTATATCGGAAAAGAGATGATTTGAACATCCAGGTGTATAACACAATATTTAGCAAATATCTCGCTTTACCAATAGCAACTTTTCCTATTTAATATATTTTATTCTTCTTTTTTTTTTTTTTAGTAATAAGTAAACATAAAGTTTATTACGATAATATATAAAAAAAAAATTTAATACCAATAAAATAATTAGTTTTACGGCCAGCCGAATTCGAATCGACACAAATCGTTTGGAAGACGAAAGGTCTACCATTAACCTATGGCCGTTTAGAGTTTATAAATTATAAAAAATATTAATATATAATTTTGAACTGTAATAACTAAAAATGTTGTAACTTAAACATTATAATAAAGACTACCTTAGGTAGCTAATTTGTATTTTCTATCTAATATACTAAATAAATATAACCCACAACATTATATTAAATAAAATCTAAAAGAACGAAGCTCAAAGCTAGGATAAAATATAAATTGTAAGAAAAAAAATATATATTACTATATTTTGACAATTAAGCAACGTATAATAATAAAAAAGCCATCATTAAAGCAAATAAACATGTAGCTTCTGCAAAGGCGAAACCAAGTATAGCGTATGCGAATAATTGACCCCTTAATGAAGGATTTCTAGCCACACCTAATATTAAGGCACCAAAAACTACACCAATACCTACACCTGCACCAATTAAACCTGTAGTAGCTAATCCTGTTCCAATAATTTTAGCTGCTTGTATCATTAATTTAATAAGAATTTATCGTACAAAGGAAACCTTTGTAAATTTAAATTGCTCTAATATAAGGCATTTATAGTTTAGAATATTTATATAATATAATTATATTTAATTTTATAATTTAATTATCTACATTAAGAACATTAAATTTAAGACCTATGGGATTCGAACCCACATATCAAAGATTAAAAGTCTCGTATTTTACCATTAAACTAAGGTCTCTATATATTTTCATATATACTTCTTTAAAAGAAGAACAAATAAAGAAAAACAAATTTGTTTTTCTTTATTTTAATGTATAATTCAACACAATACTAGATTAGTTTTTTCCTAGACAGGCTCTAGATAAACCTGTTTATACTAAAAAATAATTAGCTATTTCAGATATTTAATATAGATAATTTAGCATAAGATTTTCATTGTCTAAATGTACCTATCTGTATTAAATGATTATTATTTAACATAAGTAGATTTCATATTTTTATTTATTTATATTTTTAAAAAGAGACATTTTTCTCTAACTAATACTAAGAACCTCAGTAATATATTGAGATGAATAAGAAAAGTCATACAACATCAACAAAATGTCAGTATAATATACTAGACTCCAAACCAAGATGGTGGTTATCCGTTGAATGATAAGCTAAAACTCGTCACAAACCTACAGCGATAAAAGCTGTACCAATCATAACATGTACAAACAAATGTTATCATAAAGCTCTTTATCTTTATTTCAACAATTTTCATTGTTGTTCAGACTATATCATTAAAATAATAAGCTTATTATTTTAAAAAGTTTTCGTGGTAGAATACTTAGACAAATTATATATATATATAATTTATACTTCTACTAGTCTTTGAACCTGCATATATTATATGCGTGGACTGAATATAAAATCAATATACGCAAAAAATAATTATAGTTAATATATGATTGGCTGCATATTGTCCTTATATAAGGGTTTTCATGCAATTTACCTTTTTTTTCTGTAGAATTACTATAATTATAATAATTTCCAACAGGGGCTACATGTAAACATTAAACATAATAAATTTTATTAACTAACAACTCTATTTCTATTCATTCTATTTTTAATTAAACGTATTTCATTTAAACCTTCAATAGTTAAATGAGATTTATTCTTAATTAAATCAACTACTATGCAAAAATCTTGATAGTCTAAATACTTTATTCCTTGTAGGGGGATACTTGTCAATAATAGGAATAACTTTATTTATAATACCCTCGAATTTATATATAACAAATTCTATTTGATTTAACCTAGTTGTAGGTGTATCTAAATTACCACAGTTTAATAATTTATGAATATTATTAAACAATAAGGCATCACGCGAATCTTGAGATAAAGAAAAAGCTAACTTAATGTTATAACCAGATATAGACTTGGTCATTTAAATTAGTTGAATAAAATTTATTATGATTAATATTAGGCTTTTTAATTAACCCGTGAAAGCCGGTACCAAAGTAAAAACATGATCCGAAAGCACCGTCGCTTATAGTAAATGATGAGACAGTATATTCTATACCCTGAAGGGCTGTAAATATAACAGCTAGTATAACTGTTGCTACTAAACCGTAAAGAGCTCCTGCTCTATTACCTTGAATTAAAGAATGGTGAGCAAAAGTAACCGTTACACCTGAAGATAATAAAATCACTGTGTTAAGTAAAGGTAATTCGAAAGGATTAATAGCTTCTATACCCATTGGTGGTCATTGAGCTCCTAATTCTACGGTAGGTGATAAGGCGCTATGAAAGAATGCTCAAAATATAGCTAAGAAGAATAATATTTCCGATACTATAAATAAAGCAACACCCATATTTAATCCTCTTTGTACAGCCAATGTATGATTCCCAATATATGTACCTTCACTGATAACATCTCGTCATCAGAATGACATTGAAAGAACAACAGATACAAAAGCGAACATTAAGAATGTATTTGCATTACTAAAACCATGCATTGTTAAAACTCCTGTGGTTGTTAATGTTAATAATGAAATACTAGTAAATATAGGTCAAGGTGATGGTGATACTAAATGAAAAGGATGAGCCTGAAAATTACTACGAGTTAAATTTGTCATTGTTATATTTTTAATATATATATATAAAATAAATAATAATAGTTCCATTTAAATTAATCATATGTATTTCTTACTCTTACACGATAAATTTATATAATAAATTTAAAATAAATGCGTTAGTATATTTTTTATAATAATTTTATTTAAAATTATATTAAAAAAAGATAATAATAGAACCTAAATAATTATATTATAGAATATCCTAAATTAAAACCTTTATACAAAGTAAAATAAAATTTTTTAAATAAATATTTAGACTTATATTTGTAATTAATCCTATGATAATAGATAAAATATTAGGATGCAGTTTATAAAAAAGACTGACGTAAATATTAAATAAAGTGATGCATATTAATGGTTTCCAAATTTATTCCATAAATATCGTAATCAATAAAAACACCATACATAATATTAAACAAAAGTAATTCCCGATCAGAAAAGTTATAAATTACTAAAAAAAAACGGATTGTAATAAGATCCGATTGAAATTAAAAAACAGATATTTTCATTCTTGAACTATTATTTTTATTAATTTATGATAATAGTTAAAATTATTATTAATGATAATAGTTAAAATTATATACTTTTTAAATTTATAAATAAATATTTAAGTCTAATAAAAATATGTATTGAACATAATTTAAGTTATTTAATAATTAAATTTATCTTTAAGCCAAATACTGATAGTGTATTTTATAATAATATAACCATATTATTAAAAATATAAGATTTTATTACGTTATATAAATATATATAATTTTAACTATTACCGTTTGCATACCATAGGTATATAATTATATATAATAAACTCATTTTAATTTTATAGTTATAAATAGTTTATTATATAAGGAATAGGTGACTTGAACACCTAACCTACCGTGTGTAAAACGGTTGCTCTACCATTAAGCTAATCCCTTTATTGTATCGTGTACGGGTTAAGCCGGACTTGAACCGACATAGCATTTCTTGACAAGAAAATTCATTACCAATTATAATATTAACCCTTATAATATAGTAATTTAGACTAATAAAGTATTAAATATTAGTTTACTCTAAAGTCTTATATTACACAAATAAAAACAGAATTATTATGAATAAATATTTATATTTAGTTTTTTTGTTTTATAGTTATAACTATAGCCCCAACCATTGCTAATAATAATATAATAGAAGTTAATATCAATCACATGCTATAACTACTATACATTATATTACCTATGCTTGTTATATGACTAGTTTCCGCTAAATACCCATCTCATATTTTGCTAGTAACAAATGGTATTTTATCATTATCCAACTTAATATTAGTTAATTTTAATAATATAATTAAATTATTACTATAATTATTATATAATGTATCACCTAATGTAGTATTTGAATCAAAAGTGTTACCATTAAAAGAAGTAATGCTGTTAGGTAATATTTGATAAACAGGATAATTAAATGAAATAGCTATCAATATCGCTAAAGGTATACTATTATTAGAATTACTTAATAATTCACTTAATCTAACATTAATCAACATTAATATAAAAAGGAATAGAATAGATACAGCTCCTACATAAACTAATAAGTAGGAAAGACCAATAAAATTTAAACCTAATACCATAAGA
>Ga0302227_10000215_pt1 | contig 60289 bp, 72 predicted proteins | sample II_Palsa_N1_1_FD_193525 | JGI IMG/M metagenome (GOLD analysis project Ga0302227, IMG submission 193525) | Peat permafrost microbial communities from Stordalen Mire near Abisko, Sweden - II_Palsa_N1_1 | ecosystem: Environmental > Terrestrial > Soil > Palsa > Peat permafrost | place: Sweden... | reverse complement strand
TCTTTGTTTAAATTCAGCATCGTAACGCGTAGTTCCTCGTTTCATATCGGCACCCCTCAAGTTGATGTAAGTATATCACCTTAAGTGTCCGCCGAAACGGGGTCAGATCAGGTCGAGAGTATCAAGACAGGGAAAACAATAGAGGGGAAAGATTATGAAGATCAATATCCAAGAGAAGAGAAAGACTTTTGGATATTTGACGAAGATGATGAAGAAAATGAAGGGCTAGCTAAAAATATTAAAAACTTTTTTGAGGCTGCGGAGTGGCTTTCTGCTCTTCAGGAATCTGGTGTTCCCGTCACTACCTCGGCTAGTAGTGCAGCGTCATCCGTCAAGACAGCAAGAGTGCAACAATCACAAGCGGAGGGCCAAGAAGCTAGCACCAACCCTAATAGCCTAACTTCATATGGACAACTTCGCCAGGCTCAATCACATTTTCCTGCTGCTCAGGCTCAACAACAGGTATCTTCAAATACCGCTCCTAAATCTACACGACTGAAGAAAAAAGGTTAAGATTTATTATTATCACTCAGCGGATCCCGCTGAAAGGGTGGTGCTACACATGGGTGATCAGCTCAGCTAATTGATAAAATCTCTCCTCTATTGTCTGGTACTGTCCTGTTATTCATTATTTTTGCTCACTACGCTGAAGATTATATCCCATGCCACCAATTTGTTTGCAACCTAAATCAGGCTGCCTTTATTGTTCTCAAGAAGTATCCAAAAGATCTTCAAGGCGAGCCCCTTGAAATCCATGACTGATCGCTAAATACATTTGCTGCCAATTTAAAAGAAAATAATGAAAAAATAAACCTCGGACTTTTTCCCATAAGTAAATACGGCTTTTACATTTTAAAAGTGCTGCTTTAAAATATTTACAGCTAAATTGCTGAATCTGATCTATTAAAAATGTTATGAACATTAAATATGCCAGCACTGTACTTAGGTTTCTATAACCGTGCCCGAAATTATGTTCAAATTGATAACCTTGGTTCTTCAGTGTATTAAATATCTCATTCTCAATCCTCCATCGCGCTCGCCATCCTTTGGCAACTTTTTCTACCGATTTTTCAGTTAATGATAAATCTGTTATCCAGCAAAAACGCTTTTCCTTTTTTCCTTTGGATTAAAATTGCTCCAAAATATTAACCGTGCAATCCTGATGGGTATCATTTAATGGAAGCCCTACTGAAAACAGGTACCGTCTTTTTGCACCATTGATAAAAACCTCTTCTTTTTTACATGCGCCATACGCATTAAATAAATATTTTAAATCATCATTTCTTGCCGTGATAATAAATCGAAAATCAAGCTCTTTTAGTAATTTTATAATTGACCCATCTGCATACAAGGTATCCAATGTGACTAACATTTTTAAGTGAGGATGACTGTTGCGCAAACTTTTCAATAGACGCTTCGCCGCATTGTGCTCACAATCATTCTTTGACGTCCCGTCTTCTTTTATGATGGGCTCTATGGCCAAGGGGAATACCGTTGGATAACCAGGATAAACCATAATCGCTGCCAGCATTTGATGATAATATGTGACTGCCCCATCTCGGTGATTCTTTTTGCAACATGAATCACAGTGGATCTCATTCGAAGAAAAATATCCTGAAGCATCAATGGCTGCCAAGCAATACTCATCAAAATAGCGGTACTGCTCTAGAACTTTGCCTCGTTGTTCTTGCGCAATAATTGCATCAATACTTTTTTTAAAAAAATTCGGTTCAACTTCATCAAGACGTTCCCGCATATACGTGTCGCAGGAAACCTGCATGACACCATAGAGTGTTTTCAAATTGTGTTTTACAAGCTCATCATTTCTACAAGCAATATCAAACTGTAATAAAATTTCGGGAACCGTAGTTAGTATAATTTGGAGATTGTACAACCAGGCGATTGTAAAATTCTTCTTCTGTGTCAAAAGCAGCTGGAACCCTGGCATCAGGAGAGTTAAGGTGTTTCTCTTTTGGGCGTTTGCTTATGACGGTTCCCGGTACCACTACTATATCGTCTGAAAATATATTGAGTAGAGACCACATAATATGGCCGCTGTAATAAAATTTTTCAGGTTTATCTGCGGAAGTATACTGAGCGGTTTGCACTAGATGTATAGCTATAACATCTTTACATAGCAACTCATAAGGAACTCGTGTGCACAGCTCCTTTATACTTCTTGAGTGATATCCGGTTGCGGCTTCCTTAGGTTGTGACTTCGATGAGTTATCTAGAGACGGCATCGGTGTTAGATCTCGATCAAAAATGAGCTCTTGAATTAAAACCTGGGTATTTTTTTGATAGGGTAATTCGGCTCGCTGTCCGAATTGAAACGGTAATGCTTGGGAAGGGCGAAAAGCTCGATAGGGTATAAGGGGGCCTTGCTTAGAAAAGGTCATTAATGATCTTGCAGCTAGATCTAGCAACTTAGGCATGGCCTTCTCCTTAAACTTGTAATTATTAAGTTTGTTATTTTACCCGCTATATGTTTTGTAATAAAGGACCTGTTACCCGTGCCACGATAAAATGTTATCTAAAGAAAAGTGTGTACCTATGCGCAGGCGGGACTTCCCAGTCGCCACCACGCGCCTTCGGCTTAGGTACAAATATGCCTAGCTGCCCCGGTTGTCCTCGTCAGCAAGTCTCAAGCGAGAGATGAAAATTTACGAATGATAAGACAGATTGGAGTAAAAAAGTGGAAAAAGAAAAGTGCTTATCATCAAAGAAGCTTGGCTGAAACCACCATGTATAGATTCAAGCAATTATTGGCTGGGGGGCTTCGGGCTCGCTCATTCGAAAACCAGGCTACAGAAGCGTTTACCAAATGTCGATGCTTAAATATTTGTCTGAAATTAAAGGCATAAATACACTGAGGAAAATCTATTTTTAAATAATGAATTATGCAACAAGGCCAAAAGAAAGCATAAAAATTGGGTGAATAACATCACAAAAAAGAGGAATTTTGCGTGTATTGTTGTCTTTAATAATGCAAGAGAATACACAGAGTCATATTATTAGAAAATTAACTTCACATGCTCATTATGCCAGATTAGGGGCTGCCTTATTTAAATATAATAAAATATTTCGAAGCACGCACCTGTTAAATATGATCGATAATATGCAGCTTAGAAAAGCATTGCATACAGCAAGGAACCGAACAGAAGCATACCATCATTTGCAGAACCTTACTTAATGGTTCAATCCAATAGTTAGGCAACCAGTGTAATAAAAAGTTCTAGAGAGCAGTTCTATTCTAAAGCCGGCCAAGATACAATAATTTTTTGAACGATAACTTATAAGGAAAAAGCCATGCCTTTAGAAATTCATATCATTGCCAGCCAAACCAAATGCTTGGGTGATCGGGAACATGCCAAAGAAATTGCCGCTAAGCTTGCCAGCTTCTATCCAGCAGCTGCTGTCAAGTCGATCTGGGATGTCGATCGGGATCTCAGTTCACTGTTCAGTCTGCTCAGCGAGCAAAACAATATGGCTTATCTCATCATAGCCGTGGGCACAGAAGTGCTGCCCTCTTTGAATTTAATTGAAGATCTTAAAAATAAGTCTACAGTTCTTAAAGAAAAAATTATCACTGTTTGGTCAAGTCATCAATATTGGCCCAATCAATGGGAAGCATTAATTGGGAAAACCAATCTTTTAGCTCTCCCTGCAAGTGAAATCGCTACTTTAAAAAAAGCTTTAGCCACCCACAGTTATCCCAGCAAAGATGCTGAGAACAAAGAAAATTCTGAAAAATGTCAGCAATTATTAAACAACGCTGATCAAAACACCCGTTTGATTTCAGCACTCGGGGTTCCTCACGATGGCACGCCACAAAACTTATCAGCTAAATATCTGGCTTTTAAAGACAGAATACCTCAAGCTGCTATCTATGAAATCGTTGTTTTGGGTGGCAAGGCTCCAGATCGCTTGGGCAAAGAATATTTATTTACCGCAGAGCGGGCAGAGGCTTTGGGCTCAGAGGTATTGAGAAAATCTCAAGCCCTTAAAAGCACTGTGATCATTACCTCAGGCCCCCGTACGGATGAATCAGCCATCGATGCTTTCTTAAAACCTTTTAAAGAGGCAAAAATCTCAGCTTTGCCTACTGTGCTGCCATTTAACCCTTATGGCGAAATTCCAGCTGCCAAAGGTGCAACTTTTGCGCTGATCCAAGCTTTGATTGAAAAAGATATCGCAACGACCTCTGCTCAAGCAAGTTCAAGTTCCACATCCGGATACAGTCGCTTGTGGTTGGGCATCGATTCCTCCACCATGCAAACTGCCACAGTCGCTCTTGCACCTCGCAGTTGTCATGTGATTTTAGTCGATGTCGATAGTGCCAGCGGATCTCATCTGGAAATGGCGGATTACTTCTATGCTCATAACCATGCCCATCGCTTAATATGGGATGCTGAGCACAAAAAATTCCAAGCTCATTACAGCCATCCGCTTCAAGCTTTACCAGAGCCTGCATTGATATTGGCTGAACAGATAAAAAACTATCTTGAACATAACTTTAAAATCAAAGCCCATGGCAATGAAGACTCAACAGCAACCGCACAGGTGTCACTTCATCAAAAAAAGTCGACTTTGAAAAGGTAAGTGCACTCAACAAAAAAACCAGCCAGAATTACTGGCTGGTTTTTTTGACTCTTAAACTTAAATGCAGTGCTTTGGTTTCTTCTTCAGTTAAATCTCGAAATGCGCCCGGTCTTAAATTGCGGGGCAATTGAATAGGCCCAAAGCGCACCCGTATTAATCGGCTGACCAGCAAATCTTGTGATTCCCAGAGCCTACGGACTTCTCGATTGCGGCCTTCTTTTAATAATACATGATACCAGTGATTACTGCCCTCACCGCCCGCATCCCGAATATCTTCAAAACGCGCTTCGCCGTCTTCCAGCATGACACCCGCTTGTAACAGAGCCAATTCTTCTTTGGAAGCTTCTCCGCGTATGCGTACTGCATACTCGCGTTCAATTTCTGAAGAAGGATGCATCAGTTTGTTCGCCAATGCACCGTTATCGGTAAAGAGCAAAATGCCCGAGGTATTAAAATCTAAACGCCCGACAGCCACCCAGCGGCTATCAGCCCGTTTCGGCAGGCTATCAAAGACTGTTGGCCGCCCTTCAGGATCACTGCGGCTACAAATCTCACCTGCCGGTTTGTGATAAATTAAAATCCGGGTTTTATCGGTAGCGGTTTTTCTTAAGGTTAAGGGGCGATTATCGAGAGACAAACGTTCTTTACCGGTAATTTTGTCACCCAGCTCGGCAATTTTGCCATCGATAGTTAATCGTTTTTCGATCATCCATTGCTCTATTTGGCGCCTAGAGCCTAAGCCCGCTTGGGCCAAAAGTTTTTGAATCCGTTCAGGCTCGAGCGGTCTTTCACCACTTCTATCAAATCGTTGTCTAGGCATGCATCATCTCTTCTTTTTGTGCTGTTTCAAGAACGGTTTCATTATGAAAATATTCATCATCTACTTGGGTATTCTCAGGCAGTTCATGAGTAACCGCAGGTATTTCTAAAACTTTGGCTACAGCATTTTCTGCATCTATTAAATGAGAATGATTGGCCAACATCTCTACCAGCGGCGGTAATTGGTCTAAAGTCTTTAAACCAAAGTAATCTAAAAATTGTCGGGTAGTTGCATACAAAGCAGGTCTGCCCGGCACATTGCGATGGCCGACAACGCGCACCCAATTTCGATCTTCTAACAGAGTTTTGATAATAGAGGTGCTGACCACCACCCCTCGTATATCTTCAATTTCGCCACGGGTAATCGGCTGGCGATAAGCAATTAACGACAGTGTTTCTAGCAAAGCTCGCGAATATTTTCCAGGCTTTTCTTCCCAGAGTCTTGCAACCCACGGAGCCCAGCGAGCCTGCACTTGAAAACGATAACCGCTGGCTACTTCCAAAAGCTCAATACCTCGGCCTCGATAACGTTCTTGCAAGTGTTCTAAAGATGTTTTTAAAGTTGCCGGATCTGGCCGTTCGGCTTCGGTAAAAATGGCCAGCAGCTGTTCTACGGTTAACGGTCGACCCGCAGCCATCAGAATAGCTTCAAGCCACAAGACTAATTCGTCATCGCCGAGTGCGGCAACTGTTAAGGAGCTTTGTTCATCTAACATGGTATAGCCCTCAGATAAATTTTTCCGAACATTTCTGACTGCACCAATTCAATTAAAGATTCTTTCACCAATTCTAAAACCGCTAAAAATGTAATCACAATACCGAGCCGGCCTTCACTGGGATCAAAAAAACTGACAAACTCACTGAAGTTTTCAGTGCTTAATTTTTCTAAAATGGTACTCATGCGCTCGCGTACAGACAAGCCTTCTCGCTGCACCGTATGTGTTGAGCGCAAATCAGCTCTTTTAAATACCCCATGCAAAGCCCGCCACAATTCATCCAGCTGTACTTCAGGATAATTCGTGTGTTCGCTGAGTTTTGGCAATGCCGCAGTTGCCCACTGCCAATCTCGTTCCAGCCGGGGCAATTGATCGAGATTTTCTGCAGCTTTTTTAAAGCGCTCATATTCTTGTAAGCGGCGCACCAACTCGGCTCTGGGATCTTCTTCTTCAGCAACAATTTCAGCAGGCCTGGGCAGTAGCATTCGAGATTTAATTTCTGTCAGCAAAGCTGCCATTTCTAAGTAATCAGCGGCTAATTCTAAATGCACCACACGCATGACATCCACATAATGAATGTATTGTCGAGTCACCTCAGCGACTGGAATATTTAAAATATCTAAATTGTGTTTGCGAATCAAATAGAGCAGTAAATCCAAAGGCCCTTCAAAGATTTCATCTAAGATAACCTGCAAAGCATCGGGAGGAATATACAGATCTTGAGGCAAACTGCTGAGTGCTTCACCTTTGACTCTGGCCAAGATGGCCTGAGTGGTTGCTAAAAGGCTATCTTGCAAGGCGAGCTCACTCATAACTTAAGCCCAAAGCCCGACGGACCATTTGCAAAGTTTTTTGTGCACGCAGGCGTGCTTTTTCAGCACCTTGTTGAGCAATGGCTCGCAATGCTTCGGGCTGCTCTCTCCAGGCCTCAGCCCGTTCGCGAATGGGTTGCAGTTCATACAAAATGCTTTCTATAACTGGCTTTTTGCAATCCAGGCAACCTATGCCTGCGGTGGTACAACCCTGATGTACCCATTGTTTGGTTTCATCACTGGAATATATCTGATGTAAATTCCAAACTGGGCATTTTTCGGGCGTGCCAGGATCGATACGGCGAACCCGCGCAGGATCTGTGGGCATGGTGCGAATTTTGAGGCTAATACTCTCAGGCTCTTCGCAAAGGCCAATGGTGTTGTGATAAGACTTAGACATTTTTCGACCATCTAAGCCTAAAAACTTGGAAGCTTTGCTCAACAAAGCTTGGGGCTCTTTTAAAAGCTCTAGGGGGGGTTCTCGATCTCCAGGGCTGTGGCCATAGAGATAATTAAAACGACGGGCCACTTCACGAGTGAGCTCAATATGAGGAACTTGATCTTCACCCACAGGTACCCAGGATGCTCCATAGAGCAGTACATCGGCACTTTGCAATAAGGGGTAGCCCAGAAAACCATAGGTGTTTAATTCTTTATCCCTGAGCTGGGCCTGTTGATCCTTAAAAGTAGGCACCCGTTCCAGCCAGGGTAAAGGGGTGATCATCGACAGCAATAGGTGTAATTCAGCGTGTTCTGGCAGCCAGGATTGAATAAATATCGTACAATGATCCGGATCTAAGCCTAAAGCCAACCATTCAATCAGCAGGGTCCAGGTATCTTTATGGATCCGTGAGGGATCTTCATATTGGGTCGTTAAAGCGTGCCAGTCGGCTGCAAAAAAATAGCAATCGAACTCATATTGCAGTTTAAGCCAATTTTTTAAGATCCCATGGTAATGACCGAGGTGCAAATGCCCCGTAGTGCGCATACCCGAAACGACTGTTTCAGCGTGTGGCGAGGATAAGAGATGACTCATTTGTACTTTGCTCAAAAAAAATCAATAATAGGGGGGCTAAGGCACACTCTACGAAGATATGACGGCTTTCGCAAGTTAAACGTCGATAATTTAACAGCCAACTTTTAATTTAATTTACTTACTTATTTATAAAGGACTTCCACCGATGAAAATGCTGTTCGAAGCTTTGCCAGTTTTGCTGTTTTTTATCGCTTATAAATGCTGGGGGGTATATGCCGCCACCCTCAGCGCTATGGTCGCAAGCTTGGCACAAGTACTTTGGACCTGGTTTCGCCATCAGCGCTTCGAAGGCACCCAACTGATGACCCTGGGGCTGATCACCGTACTGGGTGGCGCTACCCTATGGCTTAAAAACGAGCTTTTTATTAAATGGAAGCCGACAGTGCTCTACTGGCTTTTGGCCCTGGCATTTTGGCTCAGCGCTATACTGACCAAACAACCGCTGTTACAACGCATTGCCAGCAAAAATATCGATCTACCAACCGCTTTATGGAAACGCCTCAATATCAGCTGGATCTTGTTTTTTGTCTTGATGGGGGGCGCCAATCTTTATGTGCTGTATCACTTTGATACCGATACTTGGGTAAATTTTAAATTGTTTGGCACCTTAGGGCTTACTTTTGTTTTTATTGTTGGGCAAGCAATTTATATGGCTCGCCATCTCAATGATAAAGCGCCGACTTTTTGATGTCCTCTCTGATTGCAGAAATGGAAGAACAACTGAAACTTGCTTTATCGCCCTCGATTTTAAAAATAAGAGACGACAGCGCAAGTCATAAAAATCATCCGGGTGCCAACAATGGCGGCCATTTTAAAGTTTATATCGTGGCTTCTGCTTTTACGGATAAATCACCCCTAGAGCGACATCGAATGATTTATGCAGCCTTAGGGAATTTAATGCAAAAAGGTATTCATGCTTTAAGCATTCAAGCAAAGGCTCATTCATCAGCTGAACAAAGCCGCAGTTAAAATTTTACATCCATATTTGTAGGTTCACTATGTTCAATAAGCGCTTTTTAGATATCTTTCTGTTAGCTTGCTGCTGGGGCCCAGGCTTTCTCTTAACCAAGCTAGCAGTCTCCACTGCCCCGCCTTTTACCTTGGTGACGATACGTTTGTGCCTCGCATCGCTGGTTTTATGGATTCTGTTAAAAATACGGGGCTTAAAATTGCCAAGCTCGCTGGCACTCTGGCAACAGTTAGGCTTTATGGGCCTAATAGCCACTGCTGCACCCTTTGTGTTGTTTAGCTATGCCCTTTATTATATTGAAAGCGTCGTATCCGGGCTGATCAACGGCATTACGCCTTTATTAACCGCGATACTGGCGCATTTCTGTTTGCAAGATGAACGCTTAAGCTTAGAAAAATTTTGTGGCATAGCCCTAGGCTTAATAGGCTTTTTGGTATTGTTGCTACCCAATTTTTTAAATGCCGATCTGGCCGACGATAGTATTGGTATGCTCTGGACATTTATGGCCTCTTGTTGTTATGCCATCGGCATGGTCTATGCTCGGAAAAATTTACAAAAACTCCCCCCCTTACTGGGACCGGCTACTCAAGTGATAACGGGGACTCTATTGGTCGCACCGCTGGCTTTTATCGTCGATAACCCCAGCACGCTGAGTATCGACACCACAGCCTGGCTGGCCATTGCCACTTTGGGTACACTCAGTACGGTCTGCGCATTTATTCTCTACTTTAGAATTGTTGAACACAGTGGCGCCACCGCCCTCTCGATGGTCACTTATATCTTACCGATTTTTTGTAGCATATTGGGTGTGGCATTTTTAGATGAACATATTGGCTGGAATTTTGTCTTGGCTGCAGGCTTGATTTTAGGCGGAGTCGTTCTGGTGAATAGTCATTTTAAAATCTTTAAAAGAAGTTCTTTAGCCTAAATAAATGCATCCATAAAAACGCCCGGCAGGCCGGGCGTTTTTATAGAAATAACAGCAATAAACTTAAAGCTTATTGGGGTTTAAAAGCGGGACGATTTTGGTTAACTGCCTCAAGATGCAGGTTAGCACGATCTTTAAGACTTACAATGGCTGGATGGGATGCCAACGCGGTTGTTTTTGCTACACTAGCAAAACCCGGCAACTGGGTAACCACAGCAGCGCTAGAATTCAACCAGTTTTGTCTATTGAAGAAGTTTTGGCTGGCAGCATAATGTGCCTTAATTGCAGCTAAATGTTGAGCTTCTAATGCTGCAGCTTGTTCTGTCGACAAAGATTGAGCAGTAACCGCCTGGTTAATCGCATCATTTTCTGCTTTTGTCAGTTCAGGCTTCACTTTCAAACGACGGACTCGGTAAATCGCAAGGCCAAGCCAAGCTGAAAAAGCCAAACCCAAACCAGCAATTTTGTGATTCAATACAAAGTTTTTGGCGCTATCAAAAGCTGAACTCAAGCTGGCTTTAACAGTATCTAGAGTTGGCAGGCTTGGAGTGCTGGGTACATAAGGACCCATAAAAGCTTTAGCACGAGCGAAATAGCCGACAGCGTCCGCTTCAACTGTATTGATAGCATTTTGAGCAACAGTTTGAGCTTCAGTTGCAGTTAAAGAAGTTTTAACAAGCACGGTTCTAGAAATAGGATTTGTTGTTGGGTTAATAGGCATTTGAGCTGTGTTGGTGTTTTGCATAATAAATCTCTCCTAATTAAATTGTCAATTGTAAGTCCTGAACAGTGGCCATTGGAGCACACTATCCTTCAATTCGCAACTTAATTAGGAAAGAAAGTACTGTCAAGCATGTTTTTCTTTGATGGCTTTTAATAACATTTGGCCAATATCAGCCGGTGAGCGTACTGTATAAACGCCGGCTTTTTCTAAAGCCGCAAATTTTTCAGCAGCAGTTCCCTTCCCACCGGCAATAATAGCGCCGGCATGGCCCATTCGTTTGCCAGCAGGTGCAGTGACACCCGCAATATAAGAGACCACCGGCTTGCTAACATGGGCTTTGATATATTCAGCGGCCTCTTCTTCAGCGCAGCCACCAATTTCACCAACCATTACAATAGCTTCGGTTTGGACATCTTTTTGAAACAGCTCTAAAACATCGATAAAACTGGTGCCCGCAATCGGATCGCCACCAATACCCACACAGGTACTTTGGCCCAAACCTACTTCGGTACTTTGTTTGACAGTTTCATAAGTCAAGGTACCCGACCGGGAAACAATGCCGACCTTACCGGCTTTATGTATGTAGCCTGGCATAATACCAATTTTGCAAGCGCCCGGAGTGATGATCCCAGGACAATTAGGCCCAATCAGTCTCATACCTGTCTTATTTTTTAAATAATGTTTTATTTGCAACATATCGAGAACGGGTATGCCTTCAGTAATACAAACGACCAATTGAAGGCCGGCTTCAAAAGCTTCAATAATCGAATCTTTACAAAAAGCTGCGGGTACATAAATCACCGACGCATCGGCTTTGGTTTGTATAGCCGCTTCGGCTACGGTATTAAATACCGGTAAGCCCAAATGAGTTTGGCCGCCTTTACCCGGCGTCACACCACCGACCATTTGGGTGCCATATTCCAAAGCTTGTTGTGAATGCAAAGTTCCTTGGTTACCGGTAAAGCCCTGGCAAATAACGCGGGTGTTTTTATCGATTAAAATGCTCATGATTTCTCCTTGACCGCTTTGATAATGGCCTGCGCTGCATCTGTTAAAGAGTAGGCGGCAATAATATTGAGGCCACTTTTATTTAAAATGGCCGAAGCTTCGGCTGCCCGATTTCCCTCAAGCCGAACCACCACTGGCACTTTAATACCCACTTCATTCACCGCTTTTAAAATACCATCGGCAATTAAATCGCAGCGCACAATACCACCAAAAATATTGACAAAAACACCTTTCACACCCGGATCTGACAAAATAATTTTAAAAGCCGCCGTGACTCGCTCTTCGGTCGCGCCACCACCGACATCTAAAAAGTTGGCAGGATTGCCGCCATGCAGCTTAATCACATCCATGGTCGCCATCGCCAAACCCGCGCCATTCACCATACAACCAATATCGCCATCCAGAGAAATATAATTCAGCTCCCATTCACGAGCCATCAGTTCGCGCTCGTTTTCCTGGCTTTTATCCCGCATCGCATTGAGTCCTTTTTGGCGGTACAAAGCGTTGTCATCCACTGCCATTTTCGCATCTAAGCATAGCAGCTCACCTTGTTTGGTCACCACCAAAGGATTGATCTCCAAAAGGCTTAAATCGGATTTGACAAACATCTCACCCAAAGCGACCACCAAATGAGTAAAACTTTTAATTTGTTTGTCATCTAATTTTAAAGCAAAGCCCATCTGGCGCGCTTGATAAGGCAAAACACCCAATAAGGGATCGACGATGATCTTTAAAATCTTTTCTGGAGTTTTTTCAGCAACTTTTTCAATTTCAACACCGCCTTCTGTCGATGCCATGATCACCACTCTTTGCAAAGTTCGGTCAATCACCGCGCCCAAATACAGTTCCCTGGCGATATCACAAGGCGCTTCAATTAATAAAGTATGAACTGGCTGACCATGAGCATCTGTTTGGTAAGTCACCAAATGGGTGTTCAATAAAGCTTTGGCCAGATCTCTGACCGCCTCAGATCCAGTAACCAACTTCACGCCACCGGCTTTACCGCGACCACCTGCATGCACCTGGGCTTTTACCACAGCCCGCTCGCCACCTAAAGCATGAAATGCCGCTACGGCTTCTTCAACCGTGCGAGCCACTTGGGATGGGGGGATTGGCAATCCATAATCTGCCAATATTTTCTTTCCCTGATACTCATGTAAGTTCATACTAAATCTCCAATAATAAGCGTGCTGGATCTTCCAAACACTCTTTAATGGTCAACAAGAAACGTACTGATTCCGAACCATCAATTAAACGGTGATCATAAGATAGGGCCAAATACATCATCGGACAAATTTTCATTTCACCGGCAACCACCATAACCCGTTCTTGGATTTTGTGCATCCCCAAAATAGCCGTTTGCGGTGGATTGATAATCGGTGTCGATAACAGCGAACCAAAAACTCCACCGTTAGAAATGGTAAATGTACCTCCATTCATGTCTTCTATTGACATACGGCCTTCTTGAGCTTTTTTGCTGTAGTCGCTAATTTGCTTTTCTATTTCAGCCATCGATAAAGTATCGACATTGCGCAACACTGGCACCACCAGCCCTCGATCTGAAGAGACTGCAATACCCATATCGGTATAACCATGATAGACAATATCTTGGCCATCAATCGATGCATTGACCAAAGGAAATCGCTTTAAGGCCGCAACAGCGGCTTTGGCAAAAAAAGACATAAAGCCTAGGCGCACACCATATTTTTTCTCAAAACTGTCTTTATAACGGGCCCGCAAATCCATCACCGGCTGCATATTGACTTCATTAAAGGTCGTTAATATGGCAGCAGTTTGCTTGGCTTGCACCATGCGCTCTGCAATACGGGCCCTTAAACGCGTCATCGGTACCCGTTTTTCCAGTCTTTCAGCCGACAAAACGCTTGGGCTGGCTGCAAGCGATGGAACTTTTTTCGGCTCTAAAACTTTCAGCACATCTTCTTTCTGAATGCGGGCATTTTTCCCAGTAGGCTCTACGGCAGCTTCTGAAAGATGGTTTTCAGACATCAAACGGCGCACAGAAGGCGAAGCCACTGCAGATTTTTGCGCAGTTGCAGTTTTAAGTTCTACAATGGGTGCTTGCCCCACCTTGGCCGGAATGGCAACCGCGCCGATCTTAAATAAACCAATCACTTGCTGAGTGGTGACTGTATCGCCCTGCTGTTGCAAAATGGATTCTAAAACACCATCTTCGGGTGCGACGACTTCTAACACGACTTTGTCAGTTTCAATATCGACCAAGTGTTCATCTCGCTTTACCGCATCACCAGGATTTTTAAACCAGGTAGCAATGATGGCATCTTTCACCGACTCCGGTAATACGGGCACTTTAATATCGACTTGCATAGGCTTTCCTTACTTAATACTTACAAACCAAGAGCATCTTTAATCAGTGCATGTTGCTGCTCTTGGTGCAAATGATGATAACCCGCAGCCGGAGCTGCAGAGGGTGCTCGTCCTGCATAATGCAGGCTTTGATTGTCATCGAGTGCTGCACGAAAATGATGCTGACAACTGTACCAAGCCCCTTGATTTTGCGGTTCTTCTTGGCACCAGATGACATCCTTAACCCGCGCCCATGGCTTGAGCACTTCTTGTAATTCCTGCTCCGGAAAAGGATAGAGTTGTTCAATACGAATTAATACAACATCTTCTTTTTTCAAAGATTCGCGCGCTTCTAGCAAATCATAATAAACTTTGCCACTGCAGAGCACGACTCTTGTAACCAAGCCATGATCCAAGTCAACAGCCTCTGGCAATACTGCTTTAAAGTAACCCTCACTGAGTTCTTCGATGGCCGACACGGCAAGGGGGTGACGCAGTAGGCTTTTGGGTGACATGACAATCAGCGGTTTACGATAAGGACGGATCGCTTGACGCCTTAACAGATGAAACACTTGAGCCGGAGTTGAGGGAATACAAACTTGCATATTGTGTTCAGCGCACAGCTGCAAATAACGCTCAAGGCGAGCTGAGGAATGTTCCGGGCCTTGTCCTTCATAACCATGGGGTAATAAAAGGGTCAGGCCGCATAAACGACCCCATTTTTGCTCGCCTGAGCTGATAAATTGGTCGATGACCACTTGAGCACCATTGGCAAAATCACCAAATTGAGCTTCCCAAATAACCAAAGAACGCGGCTCTGTCGCCGCATAACCATATTCAAAACCCATCACCGCCACTTCAGAGAGCAAAGAATCGTAAACTGCAAAGGCTGCTTGATCCTCCGAAAGATGACTCATAGAAGTATAACTTTGATCATCCTCTTGATTATGCCATACGGCATGCCGGTGAAAGAAAGTTCCCCGGCCACAGTCTTGACCTGACAGACGCACTGAATAGCCTGCGGTGACCAAAGTGGCATAGGCCAAAGTTTCAGCATAGCCCCAATCTATCGGCAACTCGCCTTGAGTCATTTTTTTGCGATCATCGACAATTTTTTGAACACGAGGATGCAACAACCAATTGTCTGGAATCAAGTCTCTTTTGTGAGCAAGTTCTTGTAAGCGAGGCAAACTGATGGGAGTTTTTCCCGCTACGCGCCAATCTTTCTCAAAATAAGGCGTCCAATCGACGGCAAAGGCATGACGCCAACCATCTACCATATGTTGCACGACCGGTGCTTGACCTTCTGTTAAAGCCCGTCGGTAATTCTCAACACGCAGCTTTAATTCTTGCTCCGTGACCAAACCGCGCGCGATCAAAGCCTGGCCATAAATCGCCAAAGTAGTGGGCTTTTTGCGGATCAATTGATACATCAAAGGTTGGGTAGCAGCCGGCTCATCGGCTTCATTATGGCCATGTCGGCGATAGCTGATCAAATCAACCACCACATCTTTTTTAAAATTTTGTCGGTATTTCAGCGCGAGCCGAGTCACTTTTAGGACGGCTTCTGCGTCATCACCATTCACATGAAAAACCGGTGCTTGGATCATCTTGGCAACATCTGAGCAATAGAGTGTCGAACGCGCATCAGCGGGATCACTGGTGGTAAAACCAATTTGATTGTTAATAATGATATGCACACTGCCGGCGGTACAATACCCCCGTGTTTGTGACATATTCAAAGTTTCCATCACCACACCTTGGCCTGCAAAAGCAGCATCGCCGTGGATCAGAATAGGTAATATGTTTTCTTTGGGTTCATTGAAACGACGCTCTTGTCGCGCCCGAACCGAACCCAATACGACGGCGGAGACAATTTCCAGGTGAGAAGGGTTAAAAGCCAGAGATAAATGCGTGACGCCATTTTTGGTTTTAACATCTGAAGAAAATCCTTGGTGGTATTTCACATCACCCGAAGCGACGCTATCTAAAGCATGATGGTGCTTGCCTTCAAATTCATCAAACAATTGAGCGGGGTTCTTGCCTAAAATATTAACCAGTACATTGAGTCGGCCACGGTGAGCCATTCCAATGACTACCTCTTTAATACCTGATTCACCCGTGTTGAGTACCAGCTCGTTCAACATGACAATTAAACTATCGCTGCCTTCTAAAGAAAACCGTTTGGCTCCCGGATATTTAGCTCCCAAATACTTTTCAAGGCCTTCGGCTGCAATCAAACAATCTAGAATTTGCTGTTTTTCTTCTAAAAGATCATTTTCTACCGTTTTTTCGATTTCCTGCTCAAGCCAATGCCGTTCACTGACATCGACAATATGCATAATTTCGTAGCCAATAGAGGCACAGTAACTTGTTTTTAAATGTTCAATGAGCTCTTGAATCGTCAAACTGATCTGGTTATAAGTCGTTTGAGCATCCAAAGGTAAGCCGTAAAACTCAGGCGCCAATTCAGGTAAAAGAGCAGGCCGAGTTTGGGCCAAAGGATTGGTATGGGCTGACAAATGGCCAAATAACCGATAAGCCTGCACCAAAGCATTGACCAACATCTTGCGATGCTCAGTACTTAAGTCGTGGCCGATAGTGGCGGTTGTTGAACGATTCTGGGTGAAGTTTAAAAATTCAGCTTGAATGTAGGAATGCAAACTTTCCTGAGCTACACCTTTTAAGGAGGGCAGAGCTGCAAAATATTGGCTCCATATCTGGCCTATAGATCCAGGATTTTTAAGATAATCTTCATAGAGTGATTCTAAATAAGCCGCATTGCTACCATCTAAGGATGAAGAATCCCACCATGATTGCATATTGTTGTCTGACATCTGTATCGTCTGCCTCCATTTCTGACAGTGAAGTATAAACGCGGTATCTTTTATTGGGTAGGTCTTTATTTTTGTTAGAAAACTTGCAACGTTATTACCTTGGTATAGACTATTTAAAAAGAGACGTCCGTTTTGAAGATTTTAGAACCCTCGACTAGGAGAGGCCCATGGTACCAGAGGAAGAACAATTGCAAAAAAAAATTGAAGAACTTGCAGAACAAGCACGGCATTTAAAAGTTCAGGTTGACCTATTGGCTGATAAAGCTAATACCCATGCCGCTGCAACCGGTGCTTTCTCAAAGGCCGTTCAAGAGCAAATAACCGCGACCGACGCGGTGGTTAAAGGTGCCAAGATTGCCAAAGCTCAGACGACAATTCTCGGCAACCGCATCGCGGGCCTTACCGGCAATCTTAAAGCTGTCCAAGGCGTTGCGAAGGCCATTCTAGAGGCGGTAAAAGCCAAAGGCGACAAAGTATTGCGTGGAGTCCTATGGGATAACTTCCAAGATCTCAAAACAACAACCCAGTCCGAGGATAACAAGGCTAAAACAGCTGCAGATCCTTCCTCTCCCAAAAACGATAAAGATGGGCCGGGCTCATCTGGTATGAAAAACAAATAAGGCTTTGATATGAATCAAGCTATGTCATCATCATTTCAAGAAGCTTTGGCTCGTATAGAACAAGCAGAAAACCACATCAAGCTGGCTGAAAAAAAGTTAGCATCTACTGAAGAGCATCTCATACAGTCTCAAGCCCAATTAAGCAAAGCAGAAACCACTTTAGCAAACACAGTATTGCGTCTGCAGAATTCTGAAGAATCTTTAGATGAAGTCAAAGGGCTGGTACGTTTGTTAAATAAAAAACTCCTTTCTACTGAATCAGAATTGAAACATAAAATTGAGGAATTAGAGCAAGAAATCACCCACTTACGCAAAGCCCTTCACAATTTTGAGGAAGGAAACCCCAGTCTATGAATTTCGAGAAACGCTTGGATACTTTACTCAATCACACAACGATGCTGACAGATCATGTAGAAGCCTTGGCTAAGTCTTTATTGGTTATTCAGGAAAATATGCGTACTTGTGAGGCAAAAACTAACAAGCTGGCAAAACAGCTTAGCGAAAGTGTTGAAAAAACTACAACACAGATCGCCGTCATGGAAAGAACGCTCCAATCTCTCAATAACAGTGCTTTACCAAATGTGCAGCCAACTGCCCAATCAAACCCAAATCATCACAAAGCTGGTAACAACCCCCCGGCTTCCCCCGCCTCCCCGGCTACGCCAAAGAAAAGAAGGCCATAATGGACGAATATTGGGAAGTGCGTCTCAAAAAAGCTGAAGTTCAAACTGAACATGCAGAACAGCGTCTTGAAGAACTCTACAAACTTGTCACCCAGCTGAATGGTCAACTGATACAATCAGAGAAAGTCCGTATGGATACTTTAGAAGCTTTAGAACAAGACATTAAAAGCTTAAATAAAAAAGGCAGCATTTTTGAAAACCAATTAAAACTGTTTCGGCAAAAAGTTGCTATCTTGCAAGCAGTAGGCCGTCCTTCCGACTCAGCACCATCGTAAAAGGAGCATACTCGTGGCCAAACCAACTGAAAAAGACTACCAAGCCTTGCTGAAAGAAAATGCCATCCTAAAAAAACAATTGGAATTTGCCAAGACTGCTATCAGCACATCTATTTCAGTTTTAACAGGCCTGAATCATCAATTGGAGCAAGCAGGAAACTTTATCTCTGCTCAAAAATTATACGATTCAGCTGCTTCAAAGACCACCAGCCCCGCATTTCAAAATATGAGAAATTTTAAAAACTTAAGCAGTGCTGCAGATCAAAACCTCACAACAACCGAGTCGGTAAAAAACCCTAGCAATCAGCCCCCAGCTGGTAAAACCCCCGGCTCAAAAAGTTTTAAAAGCTAAGCACCACCTTTCTTCATTATTTCATTGCGAATGTCACTGATGGCTTCGGTAGGGTTTAAACCCTTGGGGCAGACATCAACACAATTCATAATGGTCCGGCAACGAAAAACACTATAGGCATCTTCTAAGGCTTCCACCCGCTCTTCAGTGGCCAGATCTCGGCTATCCAAAATAAAACGCGCGGCTTGCACTGCTGCTGCAGGGCCAATAAATTTTTCAGGATTCCACCAATATGAAGGACAAGAACTAGAACAACAACCACACATGATACATTCATATAAACCATCCAGCTTGGCTCTTTCTTCAGGAGATTGCAGGCGCTCTTTTGCTTCTGGCTTATCATTTTTTAAATAGGGTTCAACCTTTTCATATTGTTTATAAAAATTTTCCAGATCGACAACCAAATCTTTAATAACTGGCATACCGGGAAAGGGTCGTATAATAATAGGTTCTTTCAAAGTATGTAAAGGGGTCACGCAGGCTAAGCGATTTTTGCCATTGATATTCATGCCGTCTGAACCACAAACGCCTTCACGACAAGAACGGCGAAAAGTTAAAGTTTCATCTTGCGTCTTGAGAAACAACAATGCATCTAACACCATGACGCCCGTCAATTGAGCTTCATCGACATCATAATCTTGCATGCGAGGCTTGAGATCTAAATCGGGATCGAACCGAAAAATCGATAAACGCATCATTGTACTCCTTCTATTTTGATTTTATCTGGAGCATCCATGCTCCAGCCCCTTCGGGCTGACGTGGAAAATTGCTCCAGACAATTTTTTATCTGGAGCATCCATGCTCCAGCCCCTTTGGGCTGACGTGAAAAATTGCTCCAGACAATTTTTTATCTGGAGCATCCATGCTCCAGCCCCTTCGGGCTGACGTGAAAAATTGTTCCAGACAATTTTTTAGGCGCGGCTTGGCACTCATCATGCTTTCAAAGTTAAGGCTGATCTCTGCGGCTTGTGGCAAACCCACAAGCCTAGTACGGAACCTCACAATCCTCATAAGCAATTACAGTCTCGCTAACACCCAGCCTAAAACCAAATTAACAGGAGTACACTCTTTAGTAGGTACGAGTTTTAGGCTCAAAAGGTTCTACTGTACTAGGCTGCATATTAACGGCACGGTAACCAATGGTATCGTTCGGAAAATATAGCGTATGTTTAAGCCAATTTTTATCATCCCGCTCTTTATAGTCTTCACGGCTATGAGCACCACGGCTCTCGGTACGAGCAAGCGCTGAATGCGCCGTCGCCATCGCTACCCACATCAGGTTATCCAGCTCTAGAGCATCGATGCGTGCTGTATTAAAAATCTTACTTTTATCAGTTAAAACAGCATACTCTAAACGATTGCGAAGTTCTTTAAGCTTAGCCAAGCCCTCTTCCATAAATGGCCCAGTTCGAAATACACCAAAGTCATCCTGCATCACTTTTTGCAAAGCTTGACGAATGCTTGAGATAGTCTCAGTTCCCTTGCGTTGTTCCCAACGCCTTAAACGTTCGACACCTTTATCAACGGCATCTACCGGTAGCAAGTTATCTAATGGCAAATTAGGCATATTTTCAATTATATGTTGTCCGGCTGCACGGCCGAACACCACCAAATCTAGCAAAGAATTACCACCCAAGCGATTAGCACCATGCACTGAAACACAAGCACATTCTCCCACCGCATATAAACCAACAACAGCCGTGGGTTGACCACTGGATGTCACTGACAAGACTTGACCATGTACATTGGTCGGGATCCCACCCATCATATAATGGCAGGTTGGCACCACCGGGATAGGATCGTTGATCGGATCGACCTTCGCGAAGGTTAAACTAAGTTCTCGAATACCCGGGAGGCGGGCTTGAATCACTTCAGGGCCCAGGTGATCTAACTTTAAAAGCACATACTCGCTTTTAGGGCCTGCCCCCCGACCTTCTCGAAGTTCTAGGGCTATGGATCGCGCGACCACGTCACGAGAAGCCAAATCTTTAGCATTGGGTGCATAACGTTCCATAAAACGTTCGCCATTTTTATTCAGCAGATAGCCGCCTTCACCCCGTGAACCTTCGGTAACCAGTACCCCCGCTCCATAAATTCCAGTAGGATGGAACTGCCACATTTCCATGTCCTGAACGGGAAAACCTGCTCGCAAAGCCAAGCCCAAGCCATCACCGGTATTGATAAGTGCATTGGTGGTTGATTGATAAATTCGGCCAGCACCGCCGGTTGCCAAAACGATGGCTCGGCCCCTTAAACACAAAATCTCGCCGGTTTCTAAACTTAAAACAACCACGCCAACCACTCGATCTTCAGCATTTTTAATTAAATCGATGGCATACCATTCGCTAAAAAAAGTCGTTTTAGCTTCAAGATTTTTTTGATACAAAGTATGAAGTAAAGCGTGCCCAGTTCTGTCGGCTGCTGCTGAAGTACGTGTCGCCTGGCCGCCTTTGCCAAAATTTTTGGATTGACCACCAAAAGGTCTTTGGTAAATTTTCCCATTATCTAATCGAGAAAACGGCAGACCCATATGCTCTAATTCGTAAACAACCTCAGGACCCACCCGACACATGTATTCTATGCAATCTTGATCACCTAAGTAATCAGAGCCTTTAACGGTATCAAACATATGCCAATGCCAATGATCTTCATCAACATTAGCCAAAGCCGCGGTAATGCCTCCTTGGGCAGATACAGTATGAGAACGTGTCGGAAATACTTTTGAAACTACCGCTACACGCACATTTTGTCTTTTTAATTCAAGAGCTGCTCTTAAACCAGCGCCACCACCACCAATGACAATTGCATCAAAGGTTTGTTCACTGATAGCGCTCTTCATGATAAGTTCCAAAGGATTTTTATACCCCAAAGAGTGTTTGAAACGACCAGACCTAAAAGTAACAACTGGGCATATAATCGAATAAAATTGGCCTTGATATAATCTGTAATGACTGTCCAAACGCCAATCCACGCATGTAAGGCAAGACTTATCAGCGCGCTCAAAGAGAAATAGCGTACTGCACTATGAGCAAACAAATCGTGCCAATCTTGAAACTGCAACGGTTGATGCTTTAATATAAAAACCAAAAGAAATAGGCTATAAACTGCTAATATGACAGCGGTTATCCTTTGCAACAGCCAATCTTGCAAACCACTTCTACCTAAGGCAAATGCATTTTTTACCATAAACGATATCCCAACCCAAGAGCGGTTAACAAAAATACCATGATTAAGAACCCCGAGGTTTTTTTAGCAGTTTGTTTGCTTGCAGATATTCCGAGATCGAATAACATATGACGAATACCCGAGCACAAGTGATACAACATTGCCAAACTTGCCAAAGCTGTTAGCAGGCCCGTTTTTCCTTTGAAAATATGTTTTATAACTAGAAAGTCTGCTTCGGAACGCAAAGAGCATTCTAAAGCCCATAACAAACAAGGTATCAACACAAATAACAAAACACCGCTCAACCGATGCGCTACCGATACCCAGGCTGTCAGGGGGAAAGAAATTGTCAAAAAATTTAAATGAATGGGTCTTTTTTTCAAAGCATCTGTCCTTGAGCTTGCGTTTTGTCCCAGTTTTAAGGTTAACACTTGATACCTCTTTCAGCAAACTTTGCCTTTAGGTAGGCTACCTATATTGCCCCCATGCCTAGAACTAAACTAAAAAAGGAATAGGGGACACAAGGCTTCCTAGCCATATTATAAGACTTAGCTTTAACTGCTTTTTTTGGGTTTGCCAACATCACTAGGTTTGCGCTTAAAAGGCTCTGAAGGCTGTTCATCTTCTAAGATTGAACTATTTAAAGCTTCATCGTTATGCTCGCTGGAACTACCCTTGGGGGTTTGGACTTTCCAGATTTCGGCCTTGCTATAAGGATCTTCCATAGCTTGGTTGAGGTTTTTTAAAGAAGTTAACAATGACTTGCCCGCAATACTAAATTCGTAAAGAATTTTGGTTTCAGGAATACTCACATAGAGATCTTTGTCCCCTTGTGGATCAGTTCCTAAACTGGCCAGTGCTTGCCAAATTTTTTCTTCTTCGGCGGCATAACCCTCCCAAACATCGGTCTCTTCTGGTTTTAGGAGCTGGTAGACTGTTTTCAATCCATTCAAAGCAAGGGCTGCTTCCTTGCTTATTTTCTGAATCAGCTGTTCAGCTTCGAAAATTTTCTTTTCAGCATCAGCACCACCCGCTTTGTGCCAAATAACGCATTGACTACATAATTGCTGCAAAGTGTTATCAAAAGTATCGGCGGCTTCTTTAATAGCAGCCAGCCCACTATTAAAAGGGTTTTCTTTATAAGGTACGGGTGCCTTTCGATTCATGACTATACGCCTATCTTGTATGGTTTAGATATTTTTAAGATCCCAAGCTTGCCTGAGAAAATTTCTTTATAATTTGGGATCCTAGATCTAAGCCCAGATTTCTAATCTTTAGCCTATTCTTTAAGTAACGGCAATGAAAGACTGATCATAAGTCTTATAACTGAGGTATACCAATGGCCAAAGAACAACCCGCAATCCTACAAGTACCAGATCAAGAGCCTATATCCCTTCCTATACGCACGGGCGTTTTGGGGCCTAAAGCCATTGATATAACCCAGTTAAGTAAGCATTCCCTATTTACCTTTGATCCTGGTTTTATGTCGACTGCATCTTGCGAATCGTCCATTACCTATATCGACGGTGATCAAGGCTTATTGTTACATCGCGGTTATTCAATCACTCAGCTTGCCGAATATTCAGATTACCTCGAAGTGTGTTATCTGCTGTTATACGGTGAACTGCCCAATGTTGCACAAAAAAACAAGTTCACCCAAGACATCATTCATCATACGTTAGTACATGAACAACTGATTCATTTTTACTATGGCTTTCCTCGAAATGCACATCCCATGGCTATTATGTGTGGCGTTGTCGGCGGACTATCGGCTTTTTATCATGACTCTTTAGACATCAATAATCCCAAACACCGTGAGCTTGCAGCCTTGCGTTTAATTGCCAAAATGCCAACCATTGCTGCGATGTCTTATAAATATTCTATTGGCCAACCCTTTGTCTATCCTAAAAATAATTTGGGTTACAGTGCAAATTTTCTTCATATGATGTTTTCAGTTCCAGCTGAAGATCCCCCACCCAATCCTATTTTAGCTCGTGCTATGGATAGAATATTTATTTTGCATGCTGATCACGAACAAAATGCTTCAACGTCAACCGTCCGCTTAGCGGGCTCCTCGGGTGCCAATCCCTTTGCCTGTATTACCGCAGGTATCGCTGCACTTTGGGGTCCAGCTCATGGGGGCGCCAACGAGGCGGTTATCAATATGCTAGAAGAGATTGGCGATGTCTCGCAAGTCTCTCGTTATATTGAGAAAGCCAAAGACAAAAATGATTCTTTCCGTTTGATGGGTTTTGGGCACCGAGTTTACAAAAATTTTGATCCGCGCGCCAAAGTCATGCGTGAAACTTGCTATGAAGTTTTAAATGCTTTACAAAAACAAAACGATCCACTTTTCAAGCTTGCTTTGCAACTTGAAGAGATCGCTCTGAAAGATCCTTACTTTATTGAGAAAAAACTTTACCCCAATGTAGATTTTTATTCAGGGATTATTCTGCGTGCCATGGGCATTCCCACCAACATGTTTACGGTGATCTTTGCTTTAGCACGAACAGTAGGCTGGATCGCTCATTGGAATGAAATGCTCAGTTCACACGATTTTAAAATTAGTCGTCCACGCCAATTGTATATCGGTGTTCCTGAAAGGACTTTCCTCCCAATGGAACAACGCTAAGAAAATCGAGGTCTTTTGGCTTTCTCTGCTAAAGGGAAAAGGCTGTTTGACCTCGAATCCGTTTCATAGATACATTCGCTATCGCTTAATAAAAGCTCTGGGAATATTAAAGACCAGGTTGCCGGCTAGGTGAGTCTGCGTTAAACCCCTGTTCGAGAACCTATTTTGACTGGGTTGTATTGCATCAACAGAGGCACTGACAAGAATTCTAACAATGACAAAGATCCTAAAACCTAGACTACCAGCTTATGGTTTTGGGCTATGTGGCATATCGCCTCCTCGCTTACCCCAATATTGATAAAATAAACCTCCATGGTTTGTCGAAACTAGGCTAGCCGCAAAGCGGCGTCTCATTTATGAGCAAAGCTCTAAAAATTTTAGGGTACAGGCCAAGGCAATATCTTGATTTGCGAGCAAATTTCTAAAATAATCACTAAAAAACCCACGATCAACAACAAAATAAAAACACTGGTAGCTTTTTTGGTTTTAAAATAAGAATTCTGTGCATAGCGTGTTCGACCTCGCCAAGCCATTAAGGCAGGATAAATAATCAACAACAGCGCTGCAAAAATGCTGCCATAGCCTAAAGCCAACAAAAAACCTTCCGGATAAAAAACCGTATACAGCACGGGAGGCAGAAAGGTTAATAAGGCCAGCCCCAGTGAGTTAAAGCCAGATTTTTTTATTTTCAGGCCATCGGCTAAAAAATCCAATAACCCTAAAGAAACACCAATAAAAGAGCTGGCCAGAGCACAAAAAGCAAATGCCGATACCACCAAAGCAAAATGGCCTTTCCCAGTATAGCCTTGAAATAATTCTTCTAAGGCATTATTTGAGCTTTGCAACATATGCACCAGCCCTACAGGCCCCCAGGTTGGCGTTGAAGACAAAATGACCCATTCCCATAAAATATAAACCATTAACGGTAAAGCACTGCCTACGATGATGGCTATGCGTAACTGCCTGATATCTTCTAGCAAATAGTTTTTCAAACTGGGGATCAGCAAATGAAAACCAAAAGCGGTGACGATCAAAGGCAAGGCCAAGGGCAAAAACTGAGGTTGTGCTGCTGGCAAAGGGAAATTTGCACCATAATGTCTGACAAACCATATTAAAGTAATATAAGCCACGACTAAACCGACTAAAATAATCCGATTGACATAATCTACCCATTTTGCACCTAAGGCCACGACAATCGCAAAAGGCAACACAAAAATTGCCATAGAAAATGTCGGACTTAAATTTTCATAAAAAGTTAACAGACCCTGCTTGCACATCACGGCACCACCTGATGTATAAGCCGCCATCAACGAGTACAGAAAACAAAGATAGGTGATCCCGGCTATTGCACTACCAAATTTCCCTAAGGTATCGCGGCTCATGGTGATCAGATTGGCTTCACCTTTAAACCACAGTGAAACTTCCAACATGCACAATGCCGAAAATACCATCACAAGCCAGGTTGTTAAGAATGCCCACAGCGAGGGATAAAAGCCACTGGCTGCAGTCTTAATCGGTAAGCCCAGCATGCCTGCACCTATACAAGTCCCACTGACTAACAAAATACCCCCGATTAAACGATTACAGTTCATCCAAGAAAAATGATCGATACGGGAAGTTTTTTGGCTCATGATTATCTCTTACTTAGATTTTTAACTTAATATATACGGCTCAGGATCGCGGCAGTGAAAATTCCTAGCTAAAATTTTTCAGCCATCAGGCTTAAGGCCTTGCACCTTAAAATAAGGTTCAACAACTATCGTGGGCGGTATTATATCACAGCTAACAAGCTGAAAACGAGCACTCAAATCTCCCTCTTGCTTTAAACCAGTTTTCTCCAGTAAGGTAACAGTCAGATCCATGATAACCAGGTGTTTAAGGAGTCAGCTCATGAATCATATAATTAAATTTTCTCTATTATCATTTGTTCTTATGGTGAGCCCCGTTGAAGCCACCCGTACTGACGCCACACACAATATTGCAGAAAAAGTAGTGGATTTAATGAATGATAATGTCCATTTTAATTATTTAGTTGAATCTGAAGTTGATAGTCAGATCACCCGAAATCCTGATTTAAAACCTTACCGAGAAGTCATCGTGAAATTTCTGAATAAATATTGTGGTTATGATGAAATTAAAGGTGAGTTGGTGCATTTATACTCTCAAGAGTTTAGCAAAGAGGAGCTCTTAGAAATCGCCAAATTTTATCATAGCCCAACGGGTAAAAAATGCTTAGAAAAAATACCCAAGCTTAGCTCTGCAGCCTCTGATATTGGCTATGAAAAAGCTTTAACCCATCAAGATGAATTAGAAAATATGATTCAAGAAAAAGAGCAAGAAATGCTATTTAAAGGCGGATTTTAATTTTAGTTTTTAGGCGCTAGCTATTACTAAGCTCGTCACTACGCCTGCATTGGATTTAAAGCCTCTATACTCCTTCCATTTTGCTTTTATCTGGAGCATCCATGCTCCAGCCCCTTTGGGCTGACGTGGAAAATTGCTCCAGGCAATTTTTTAGGCGTTGTTGAGCACTCATCATGCTTTCAATATGAAGGCTAACCTCAGCGGCTTGTGGCATGCCACAAGCCTTGTCGCTCTAGCGGATAATGACTCGTACCATCCTGGTACTCGCCCTTCGGGCGCTTTGCGTCCAAAACGTTCCATACGTTTTGTCGCAATCCTCATTACGAGCAACCCTAGTCTCGCTTTGCTCCTAGCCTAAAACCAAATTAAAAGGAGTATATGCTGTCATTGCAAGGCCCGGGCTCAAGGCCCAAAGCAATCTTAGAAATCCTAAGAAAGATAAATGGATTATTTTTTCTCAGATTGCTTCGCTCACACTCGCAATGACGAAAAAACGTAGTCACAAAGTTTCTCGCCCTGTCACTTTTGAATGAGGCCTCATATAAGCCAAGTTGTTGTTTATTGACTAAATATTACTTCATTACTACAATAAAATTTTAAGTACTAGAGAGTTCATATTGGAACTTAAAAAACGCAGCATCATCAAAGCCATTTCTTGGAGGATAACTGGCTCTCTAGATACCTTTATCTTGTCTTTAGTCATCACTGGAAATATCACTACGGCTTCAGTTATCAGTGTCGCAGAATTAGCAACCAAAATAATTCTTTATTATTTACATGAACGTACCTGGAATTTTATTCAATGGGGGAAGCTTAAGTTTTAATAACCCGTTTTTAAAGATCACGAATTAGGAGTATGATGGATAAATTAGCTGAGCTTGAAGCACGATCTATTTACATCCTGCGAGAAGCCTACAATCGAATAAAGCCTCTAGGTATGCTCTGGTCTTTAGGGAAGGACTCTAATGTATTGCTGTGGTTAACTAAAAAAGCTTTTTTTGGTCACGTACCTTTCCCCTGTATTTTACTGGATACAGGAGAAGAATTCCCTGAAGTCTATTCATTTCGTGATCAGTATGTAAAAGAATGGCAGATATCTTATATCAGTGCTCTGTGTCCTCCCATTGAAGAAACGGACCCTGCTTTGCCGCCCAATTCACGAGCCGCAGCCAGAAAAACCCTTGGTTTAAAAAATATTATAGATAAACACCATTTTAAAGGCATTTTATTAGGCATACGACGCGATGAACAAGTCATCAGGAGCAAAGAAAGGATATTTAGCAGCCGCTTAGCAACTGGAGAGTGGCTATTTCGCTCGCAGCCTATGGAGTTTTGGGATCAATTTAAAACAGACTTCCCAAGAGATGTACACCTTCGAATTCATCCGCTGCTGGATTGGACGGAATTGGACATATGGCTTTATATTCAACGTGAAAATATTCCAGTAGTTCCACTTTACTTTGCAAGAGATGGCAAAAGATACCGTTCTTTAGGTGAAAAAAATATCACATATCCCATTGAATCAGCAGCGAGTAATATCGAAGAAATTATTGCAGAGTTAAGAATAACAAAAGAATCAGAACGCGCAGGTAGAATTATGGACCACGAACAAGAAGATGCATTTGAAAAGTTAAGAATGGCAGGCTACATGTAAATGCTGAAAAATAACTTAGACTATCCCATCGAGGCGAACTCACTTACTTTAAAAATCGTGGTGGTAGGGCATGTTGATGATGGTAAATCAACATTAATAGGCCGATTACTTTATGAAACAGGAGCATTGTCAGAGAAGAAAGTCGCAGAATTAAAAACCCTTAGCAGCAAGCGACATATGCCAATGGAGTGGTCATTTGTGCTGGATGCTTTTCAAGCCGAAAGAGATCAAGCAATCACCATTGACATCACTCAGATCCCCCTTCGTATAGCAGGATTCAATATTCATTTAATCGATGCGCCAGGCCACATAGAGTTTCTTAAAAATATGGTCAGTGGTGCTGCAGATGCGAATGCGGCATTTCTGTTGATAGATGCTTCAGAAGGTATTCGGCCACAAACCCGCAGGCATTGTTATTTCTTAAATTTTTTAGGGATTAAGCAGGTTGCCGTTATTGTCAATAAAATGGATTTAATTCAGTTTTCAGATAAACGTTTCCAAGAGTTAACCTTGGAAATATTCAATCTTTTAAATGAAGTCCAATTGAAGCCTCTCGCTATTATTCCTATATCGGCGCGCCATGGGTATACATTAATCTCTTATGCTATTGAAATGCCCTGGTACCAGGGGCCAACCGTTTTAGATATGATTAAGCAGTTTGCATTATCTGAGCGTTCATTTGCTGAGCCGCTGCGTTTTCCGGTTCAAGATGTATATAAATTTGATGATCGTAGAATCATTGCCGGGCGAATTGAATCAGGTTCCCTAAAAATAGGCGATCTCTTATTGTTTTCGCCCAGCAATCAGCAAGCTATGATAACCTCGATTGTAAGCTGGAATTCTGTTGCCAAACTAGAAGCCAAAGCCGGAGAATCTATTGGGATCACCATCAACCAGCATTTGTTTGTACAACGTGGCGATGTGATCAGCCATATCGACAACCCACCGCTATTAACCCGTGTATTTCGAGCAACTCTTTTTTGGCTGGGCGATCAGCCATTAGAACAAAGTAAGACTTATAAAATTAAGCTTACGACCCGAGAATCCTATGCGACAGTTAAGTCTATTGACTACCAAATTGATACCAACAGCTTCCAAAAAAGTGAAGCTTTATGTCTGGAAAAAAATCAATGTGGTGAAGTGATTTTAACTATTTGTGATCTATTGCCCGTTGATGAATACCAAAGCCTTCATCGAACCGGCAGATTTGTATTAATTGATGAATATGAAATAGTTTCCGGCGGCATGATATCTATGAGAGGTTTTACAAATCTACGCACCGAAATGAAGGCTGCTACCTTAAATTTAACCGCAATTACGCATGATGTATCACGTGAAAAGCGCGAGAAAAGAAACCTGCACACAGGTGGTGTCTTATGGTTTACCGGGTTATCAGGAGCTGGAAAATCTACACTGGCCATGCAAGTTGAGCAGCTTTTGTTTTTAAAAGGTTACCAGGTGTATGTCTTAGATGGCGATAATATTCGTTGCGGATTAAATGCTGATTTGGGTTTTAGCCCCCCTGATCGCGCGGAAAATTTGCGCCGCGTGGCTCAACTGGCCGCTCTGTTCACCGATGCTGGATTTATTTGTATCGTTTCATTTATCTCCCCTTACCAAATTGACCGTGACAAAGCCCGTGCTTTAATGCCAGCTGGTAGTTTTCATGAAGTTTTTATAAAAGCAGACTTAGAAACTTGTGAAAGACGAGATCCAAAAGGTCTCTATCAAAAAGCTCGTGTTGGAAAAATCTTAGATTTTACTGGTGTTTCAGCCCACTATGAAATACCGCTTTGTCCGGATTTAATCATAGATACAGGGGTGCTGAATATCCAGCAATGTATCGATAAAGCCTTTCACTATGTAAAGCAAAATTTTTCACATCAGCATGAACAGGCATCCCCTTGTATTTCATAATTTTAAGTGTTTTTTGTTATCCCGAGCATAGCCGCGGGAGCTCGAGGGAGCTTATTTTTTAAATCTATAATAAATAAGCATAATGGAATATTTATGCTAAAACTTACTATAAAAGGTGAAGCGGCAGCAATACCATTGGGATCTCATGCCGATGTAACTTATGCTGCAACAGAGTGGCGGTATGATTATGCAGCCAATGTGTAACCCAGTTTTCATTTTCAAAAACAAGAGTCCCACAAAAAAAGACACTGCCAGGATAAAGCTTCTTAACTTTCAAAGCAAGCTTTAAAAGATTTTCAATAATATCAGAACCATAACTATGGTAACTTGCAGCAGGCAGACCAAGGCTATGACAATAATTAACAAAATAATCCAGCCTGCCTTCAACTTCTTTTTGCATAAGTTTCATTTGTTTTTCTTGTATAAAACTTTGCACATCAACCTCACCCACGCTCACAAATACAAAATTTTGGTATTGATTGGGGAACAACCATTGCAGCCGCAACAAAGTATGCATACCCATACCGATGCTTTTATTAATAAAGATAATTGCCGTAGATTTGTGCGGATCCAAAACAGGCGGACTATCTGCCTGTAGCCTTTTGTGGCTCTCGAACTGTTTGCTTATTTTTTCCAACAAACCAAAGACATGCTTATAATGCTTTTTAACAAGAATACAGAGGCCAGCCAGGCTTGCCGTAATAAGAATAGTTATCCAGCCACCAGCCATAAACTTTTCTATCGTGGTGACAATTAAAATACTGATACAGACAATAAACCCTAAGAGAGCTAAAGCACCTCGACGCCGCCATGCTTTTTCTATAGCTCGATGACGCCACCAATACACGCATAAACCAAATAAAGATAAGGAAAAAGTTAAGAACACGTTGATACTGTACATCACCACCAAAAGATGCACATCCCCTCTGGTGGCCAATAAAATGATCAATGAAGAAAGCCCCATCAGCCAAATGCCATTTTGTGCAACCAAACGGGATGATAAATGACGAAATTGTCCAGGCACCCATTCATCGGCTGCCATATTACATAAAACGGCCGGGCCATCCATAAAGCCGGTATTTGCTCCGACAAACAAAAGACAAGCTTCCAGGCCTAAAATAATCACTAGCAAAATGTGGGTAAAATAAGGATTTGAAAAATTTAAGCTATCTAATATGTGTCGGAATGCAATTGCATTTAAGGTTTGTCCTTCCATCGGCTGAACATCCCAAAGAAGATATAACAAGATGATGCCACCGGCAGTAAATGCTAGAGAAGCTGCCATATAAAACATGGTCAACTTACCTGTATGAACACGAGGCTCAACCAGTATGTTCACGTTATTGGATACAGCTTCAATACCGGTATACGTACCGCCTCCCAAAGAATAAGCTCTCAGGAAAAGCGAAGCAACAAAAAACCAGCCCAAACTTTCGCCCAAACTCACGCTTTCTCGGACACTTTCGGCTACCAGGGGAGCTAAATGAGCAGACTGAGCATAGATCCCATAAACAATCAGTACGAAATGTGCCACACAAAAAGCAATAAAAATAGGCATTAGAACTTTAATGGGCTCTTTTATACCTCGCAAATTAAGCAGCATCAAAAGAAATACCAGACCTAGTTCAACAACTAATTTTAGATTTTGAGCTCCGACATCTAATATACTAAAAAGCGCATCGACCCCTGCTGCAATTGAGATAGCAATCGTCAGCATGTAATCGACTATCAATGCAACACCTGAAGTTAACCCTGCAGATGGACCTAGCAGGGTACTTGAAACTTTATAGCCCCCTCCTCCAGAAGGAAATAATTCAATAACTTGGTTATAACCTAAGGCAATAATAAAAACCGTTAGAGCTGTTGCCAATGCTAAATACAACGCAAGAAAACTATGTTCACCTAATGCTAAATAGGCTTCTTCGGGACCATAACAAGAAGATGAAAGACCATCAGCGCCCAAACCCACCCAGGCCAAAAAGGAAATTAATAATACATGGCGTCGACTACCCGGTTGTAGTGGATTTAAAGGCTTGCCTAAAAGGAATTCGCGGATACACTTCCAATCCATGACTAACAATCCTTGATGCGAGAGCAAAATGAGAATAAGGTTGCTTATCTTTGATTTTAGGCGACCATCAACACAACACAACCTTAGGAGACAAAAAACCTCCTGAAACAAGTCTTGCTGACAGCCTGCACCGTTTCTGAGATGATAAAGCCATGATAAATGCTTACGCCATCACTCAGTTTTTATTCTTAGGTTGCCTGTTACTAAGCCTGGTTACAGGCTGTAGTCGTGCGCCTAAATCCTCTACTTTGCCGGCTATTTCTTGGACTAAAAGACAGCTAGCTTTAAAAAAGCTACAGTCTTGGGACATTGATGGCAAATTGGGTTATCAGTCTAAAAAAGAGGCTGGCCAGCTCAGCTTTCGATGGCATTATGAACCTTTGTTATTCAACTTATCTCTACAAGGCCCTTTAGGCACGGGCAGTCTTATTTTAGAAAGCCATTCTGTAGCAACCCCAAAATTAGATAACTTAGAGAATCAGAATACTGAGATGAGCATTACTTTCCCCAATGGCCAGAAAAAATTTACCGAACAACCCCAAAGACTATTACAAGAAACTCTTGAATTTCCTTTACCTATCAATGAATTACCTTATTGGATCAAGGGACTGCCCGCCCCATCCAAAGAGCCACCGCGCTTTAGCCTGGACTCTAAAAATCGTCTGCAGAGCTTAAAACAAAATGGCTGGACGGTTACCTACGAAAGCTACCAGTCAGAGATAGGTAATGAGTTGCCGCACAAACTCATTATCCAAGGAGAACAGTTGCGGCTAAAATGCATCATCAGAGACTGGAAAGTGCATTGACAGCCTCTTTTGCATATCTCATAATGAGGGCCTTCCCTATTGGGGCGTAGCCAAGTGGTAAGGCACCAGGTTTTGATCCTGGCATCCCTAGGTTCGAATCCTAGCGCCCCAGCCAATTTTCAGTCTATCCGTTTTGCCAAGCCATGGTTAAATAACTTTTAGCAACAGAACTAAAGGCTAGGATTTTATTTATCATAAAGGATCTCGCTATAGAGGGGCGCTTAGGTTTTTTATTGAGGCGGATAATCTTTTAGCCAAGCTTCAATTGCATAGGCCTGCATCATTTCATTCACCTTCGGCCAATCAATTTTTTGGTTAAATGCTGAGTAGATCAGCAAGTTTCCTTGATACCTGATTAAATAACGCACTCTCGGATTCCGCTCTTCTACAATATTGCGCAACCCTTAACCAGATTTCGTAAGCCTTCTGCATAAATTCAGCAATTTTCAGCCTTGCTGAATAACCTAAACATGAAATGATTTCAGCTCTAAAAATTTCTCTTTTATCTTGTAAATCAGGATAAATCAGCGGCACCCCTCTTTAATCCGCCGTTATCATAAAAATTTTTCCAAAAAAAACGCCCCAATAAAGGGGCGTTGCATTCTATGCATTTACAAGATTGTTTCATTTTTTAAAAATAGGTGACAACCTTAGTCACACCTTTTATACGGCGCGCTAAATCTATCAATATTTTTTCTTTATCAAAATCAACCATGCCCAGCAGATAAACCACACCATTCTCGGTTGCTACAATCACATGGCTACCTGATAACTGTTTATGAGCAAAAATTTTAGCTTTGAGTTGCGTGCTTATAAATGCATCTTGTGAGCGTACTTTCATGCTGACAGGTTTAGAAACTGAAAGTTCATTATATACTTGTCGCGTTTCTGGAAAACGGCTCAATATACATTCAGCGTCATTTTTTAGATCCTCATTCGGAACTTGTCCAATTAAAATTGCGACACCATCATAGCTGATAACGCTAATATGGCTTTCATGAGCTAAAGCTGGAACTTTATTAAATTCCTGCAAGGCTTTTAAGGCAAGCGCTTGATCATCCAGCATCGAACCAATTGTTCTTTGGCTATTCAATACCGTAGGGCTGTCATCCGTTAATACAGTGACAGACTGTGCAACCATGGGTAAAAATGCAAGTGAAAAAATGATCAGTTTTTTTTGGATAGATTTTGACGACATTAGCGTCTCCTATATGTAATTTAAGCCTTATACAAACCATGTTATGGCAATCCTTCTCAATTAGCAAGCGCTCCCAGGTTATATTAAACTTAAATAAAAAAACCCTATAAATATCAGACAAAACTAAACAGTTAGCCCCATGCCTGATTTCAAGCGTGTTCAAGCGTGGTAGTGCAACTCGAGCTTTATGGCTGATGTTATATTTCCAAAAAATATTTTTTTTGTTAAGATAATGCGCTCATCACAATTCCGTACACGTATGTACACGTATAATGAGAATCCTATGAAAATCACACCGATTAAAACCCAGCTTATCAGCTTTAAAGAAGAACTACTGACTATATTAACAAGCTATATTCCGGCTTTACCTGAAAAAAGCATCCTTGCTATTACCTCGAAAATTATCAGTGTTTGTGAAAATCAGGTTATAGAAAAATCCCAGGTTACCTCCAAAAAAGAATTGATTGAACGGGAGGCTGATTTCTATTTAAATGATCCAGGTGAAAATCCCTATGGCGTATACTTAACAATTAAAAATAATCTTTTAATGCCCAGCGCCGGCATTGATGAATCCAATGCAGATAACCATTATATTTTACATCCGAGCAATCCTCAGGAAACGGCCGAAATTATCTGGGCATTTTTAAAAGAATATTTTGGTTTGCAAGATTTGGGCATACTCATCACTGACAGTCATACCAGTCCTTTAAGGCGGGGGGTAACGGGAGTAGCACTTGCTTGGTGTGGCTTTAAACCTATTTATGATTATGTTGGAGAACCAGACTTATATCTGCGTCCTTTGCGCTTTACCGCATTGAATTTAATCGATAGCCTGGCTGCGGCTGCAGTCTTAAATATGGGCGAGGGAAATGAACAGTGTCCTCTTTGCCTGATTGAAAATGCCCCTAAAATTGTCTTCCATGATAGGATCCCCAATGCTGCCGATAAGCAAGAAATCATCATCGCCAAAGAAAGTGATCTCTATGCCCCTCTGCTCAATAAGGGTAATTGGCAACAAGCCAATAAAATCAACTTCAAAGAATAATCTGTTTTCAGTGTACTTATATCTATTAAACCGAATGAATCACATTGGTCACCACTCCCCAAATATGAAACTCCAGATCTTCGGTTACCTGAATAGGCTGATATGCCGGGTTCTCTGGCATCAGCCAAACTTCTTGATTCTCCTGCTTTAAACGCTTAACCGTTAATTCACTATTTAAAGCTGCAATAATAATTTTTCCAGAACAGGCCGTTAATGAACGATCCACAATTAATAAATCGCCATCATAGATACCCGCATTTTGCATGGAGTCACCCTGCACCCGAACAAAAAAAGTAGCGGCAGGGGCTTGAATCAAATATTCATTTAAATCTAAAGTATTTTCAATGCCGTCATCAGCAGGCGAAGGGATCCCTGCCGCAATGCGACAGCTATACAAAGGTAAAGATATAAAATTGTTATGTGGAAAGTGGCTGATGCCCATCCATTCTACAGTGGCAGCCTGAGTGGCACTGGACAAATCTTTGGTACGCCCCACTGTAAAATCCATGCTGATAATTTGACAGGCTTGCTTTGGAGCATCCAAATAGAAGTTCACCGTCTTATTTACCATAGCGTACCCCATTTTGATTTTTGTACATCATTCAAAATCAGTATGCCACAATCTGTTGATCCAGTACAAGCCATTATAACTGCAGCCTCTGCGTGCCTTAGCTAAAATAAGTCAATAGCAATTTAGCTGGCGCAGTTTTAACTTGTGAAGATTTATTTTGAAGATGTTTAGAAGTCATGATGTCATTTGTAAAAGACAATGTCGGGCTTATAATACCGACAATGAACATGCTAGGCAAAGATTGCCGACTTATATACCCCTGAACATTGAATTTGCTCGATTTTTTATAAAGCTAGGATCATCATCGACACACGTTTGATATTACTCTAACAGCCCAAGAAAAAGCCGATCTCGAGCATCGACATCGAAAAACCAGAGATGTGCATGGTTGGACCGCATCAAAGCGATCCTTCTTCGTTCAGAAGGCTGGTCAATTTCTGCTATCGCTCAAGCGTTGCGAGTCCATGAGAGTACGATGACTCGCCATATTAAAGAGTATATCCATGAACAGAAATTGGGTATTTCAAAGGATGAACGAATTCTTTTTATAGATTCCGTACACCCCACTCAGGCTATGAAAATAAGCGATGGTTAGATACGTACAGGAAAAACACCTGCGATTTCAACCACTGCATTATTTGCCGGCCTATAGCCCGAACTTAAATCCCATTGAACGATTGTGCAAGGTGATGAACGAGTACGTTCGAAATAACCAATTTTTCAGTTCAGCCAAAGAATTCAGGGGGAACCTATTACGGTTTTTCAAAAGGACCTTACCCCAAATTGGACATGATTTGCACAGGCGAATTAACGATAACTTTGAGAGATTAAATCATCCATATTGAATGGTGATGGGTATATAAGTCATCTTTTACGCCGGAACCCTTGCGCCTCCAAAAGAAGAGCACTGAATAAAGCGTGTCTGCTAGGAAAGAGCCTTTTAATTTGGCTAGGAGTAGAGGGTTCTGGCAAGTTTCAAAATGATGTTAAGCTGGTTGTGACGGGTCCGCTAAAATGGTTATGGATCAAACTTGTGGCACAAAGTGTAGCTGATACTGTTCCAGAGGAAACCGAAGCCCTTGTAAGGCTTGCAAGGAGCCGTCATGAGTAACTTGCCCTTTGGTTTTGCCCTTTGGTATTGAAAGACCAGAAGATAGCCCAGGATCCTTGCTTTGGTAAACAACCATGGTATGGCAACGCCAAATTAAAAGAGCTTTAGAGCCTTATGATATATCCCATGCCCAATTTGTGATGATAGCGACATTGATGTGGTTTGAGGCTCATCACTATGACACGACTCAAATCCTAATCGCGAACTGGTCCAAGTTTGATAAGATGACTGTTTCAAAGTCACTAAGAAAACTCGTGGCACTTGGATGCGTTAATCGCATTGAACAAGAAACAGATACACGTGCCAAGAGCGTTTCCCTAACCGAAAAAGGTAAAGAGATGGTACGCACGTTAGTCCCCATTGTAGAAGGAATTGATGGTATCTTTTTTGACAAAGCATCTGATAAGGAGCAAAAAAGTCTTGTGCATATTTTAGCGAAATTAACCGCAGGTACCCCAGATGAATAAAGCTGCAAAATTCTGGATTGGCGTTGCTTGCAAAGAGCATGTAGAAAATGGTGTGAAGCTTGGGATCTGCCAATTCTGCCACGGAAAATCTGCGCCTGCTAAACGATTATCCCGTGGTGATTTTGTGATTTATTACTCGTCTAAAGTAACCATGGAAGGTATTGAACTTTATCAAAAATTTACTGCAATTGGCGAGGTGATCGATGACGCCCCTTACCAAGTGGATATGGGGAGCAGATTTCAACCATTTAGGCGCAATATCAGTTATTTTGATGCAAAGCACATTGATATCAAACCACTTGTGCAGTCACTGCCATTCATTAAAAATAAAAATTCGTGGGGCTATGTTTTCCGCTATGGTTTTTTAGAAATTGATCAGGAATCATTTGAGATCCTTGCTAAGGGCATGCTTGGGTTTAATCCATTGTTAGAGGTGGAAAGAAATATGTATTGGGATAGGAATAAGAAATGAGCACTTTTTATTTTGTGGCTGGCGCCAGTGGCAGCGGTAAAACAGCAATAATGCCTGACTTGAAGAAAATCCTAGGAGATTCTATTGCTGTATACGATTTTGATGACATCAATGTACCCGACGGTGCCGATAAAAAATGGCGCCAAGAATCCACCTAGAAGTGGCTGCAAAAATTATTGAGCGATGGCAAAGATGCCTGCTTGCTCGGCCAAATTGTTTTAGGTGAAATACTGGCATGCCCTTCTACCAAACAGATAGATAAAGTCAATTTCTGTCTTTTGGATGTTAGCGATTTCGAACGTATTCAACGCCTCAAAAAACGTAATACCTATGGCATTGATCAAAACATGTTGAATTGGTCGTCTTAGCTTCGAATGCATCACCAAGATCCACAGTGGATTCAGCATGTGCTTACAGAGGATTGTTGGCATGGGCTGGATTTTAGTGTTTGGGATCAACTTGCGAATTGGAATAGCAAAGAAAGCGTAAGAATTATAGATACCACTGAATTGAGTTTAAATGAGGTGGCAACAAAAGTGACTGACTGGATCAATGAAAAAGATGATCAGAACGTAGAGCAGATCCCAAGCACCGACTACAAACTATACAAAAATCTTAAAAACACTTTTGAAATTATTGATGCAAAACTGTATGCCTACAATAAACAATGCGTGCCGGCGACACAAAAAACAGAAGCCATCGATATCCACTACGTCATCAAAGAAAATGACGCGATCATTGGCGGTATTTGCGCGGATGTGTACACCTGGAAGATCATGTATCTTGAATTGTTATTTGTTGACGAGGCACATCGAAATAAATCCCTAGCAAGTTATTTGTTGCAGCGAGTTGAGAAAGAAGCAAAGGCCATGGGGGTTAAGTTGGTGCATACAGACACCTATGAATTTCAGGCTAAAGACTTTTACTTAAAACATGGATACGAGATATTTGGTGTTTTAGATGACTGCCCTGAGGGTTATAAACGATATTATTTAAAGAAGGTATTGTAAATGAATTTGGATGTTGTATTTAAGATTATTGACCATGGAACAGCTGAATGCAAAAGTGCAGTTTCATTGAGATAGCGGATATTGCGTGCGCCATTTGGTTTGAGTTTTTCTGAAGCGGAGTTATTAGCGGAAAAATCCCATATCCAAGTTGTCGGGTTAAATGGCACAGAAGTCATTGCAACAGCTGTTCTGACCCCAGAAGGCCAGCATTGCAAAATGCAGCGCGTCGTTGTCAAAGAAGATTTGGTGAGTACAAGTATTGGCTCTAAAATGATGGCCTTTTGTGAAGATCGTGCTTAAAAGCATGGCTTTAAAACTATTTACGGTCACGCACGTGATTCAGCAGTGAATTTTTATCTGAAAAATGGATATGTGGCAGAAGGCGATTATTTTGATGAAGATACGATCCCACATCGGAAAATGAGGAAAGTGTTATGAAGTTATATTTCAAAAAATTTTTGGGTGAGACCATCGCTGTTTATGATTTTGATGATATTGGTGTGCCCGACGATGCTGATAAAACCTGATCTCGAAGACGAAGAAATCGTCAGATGTTTACGGGATGCATATGGATTGAACGTGGAAGAAATCTCCTTCCTTCCGCTTGGAGCCGATCTTAATACGGCTGTCTATCGCGTTACAACAAGCAGCGCAACGGATTATTTTCTAAAGTTAAGGTGCCGGGAATTTAACGAAACTGCAGTGTTGGTTCCAAAACACCTTGCCGGCCTGGATCTCAAACAAGTTATCCCTCCCCTAGCAACCGGGACAGGGCTACTTTGGGCAAGCTTGGCATCCTTCAAGGCGGTTCTATATCCTTACGTGGAGGGACGTAATGGCATTGAAGTGAATTTGTCAGACCGGCAGTGGATTGAATTTGGTGCAACCCTGAAAAGGTTTCACAGCGCTGATATTCCGTCAATAATAACAAGCCGCGTACAACGGGAAACATTCTCTTCCAAATGGCGCGAGACGGTAAAGACATTCCTTGGACGCATTGAAGATGAGGTTTTTAAAGAACCTGTTGCCGCGGAAATGGCATTGTTTCTGAAATCCAAAAGCAGGGAAATACTTAACCTTGTCAGACGCGCTGAAAATCTTGCGCGCTATCTACAAAGACAGCCCCTCGAATATATTTTATGCCACGCCGATATTCATGGGTGGAACTTGTTAATTGATAAAGAGGGCGCGCTGTATATCGTTGACTGGGATACACTCATATTTGCCCCTAAAGAACGCGACCTAATGTTCATTGGTGCCGGCATTGGAGACAGTGGGCGTAAGCCGCTTGAGGAGGAAGCGCTATTTTATCAGGGATATGGCCAAACAAATATAAACCAGGCTGCGATTGCATACTATCGCTACGAGCGTGTGGTTGAGGATATAGGAGTGTATTGCGAACAAATCTTTCTGTCGGATGAAGGCGGAGAAGACCGGATACGGTCGTTTGAATATTTGCAATCCAATTTTCTGCCGAATGGCACAATAGAGAGAGCTTGTCAGTCCGACAAAGCGAGGAAAGTATTATGATTACAGGTTACGAATTATCTCCTGCTAATCGTGAACACCAGATGCTGGAAGCCAATGAAGTAGCGGTTCATTTTGAGTGAGTTCACGCATTTCTTGGCATAATAAATCCACTTGGCCTCAGTAATAATCATGGTTACCAAGCACAAAATATATTGGCTTTTTAATTGCTTCAGCCATTTTTTTTAAGATTGTTGAAATCGATGTGGCTTCAGCGATATCGCCGCTGATCAGGGTTTTATCGCCAGATGTGTCTATGGTTTTTCGATAAAAATCCATCCTGAGTTCTGGCCAGAGAAAATTAAGATGAATGTCTGTTAGCCAAATTAACTTCATGGCAACCTGCTAACAACCTTATCTACAACGAACTGATAAGCTTCTTCAAAATTCCAATGCAATTTGGACGCTAGTAAAACACTCATATCCATATGAAAATAACGATGATCTTTCTTCCGCTCAAGATTCTTTATAAATTCTTCTCGCGAGATCTTCACGTCATTATAAGTGCAATACTTAGAAAAAATATCAAAAACATGACTCAAGTTAATTAATTCGTTGACTGCCACATACCATATATCAAATGGTGTTCAGTAATTCTTTTTTACCCTGTAAATCTGGATTATTATCAATACTATTAGCAATTTCCTTTTTAATCTCATCAATTTCTTTTGATAATGTTGATATAATTTTATCAATAGAAGCTTTAATGTAAGGTGATACTTTACCTTCTAAACGATTATTTTCTTGCAGATGCATATTTTGTAGTGCTTCTAAGCGATGGACCAAATCCTGTAATTCTTGAATATGCTTAGGATCGGGCTACCATAAGACTGGATTCATCGCTTGACAAAATCTGGCAATCAATTGAGCATCTGCTTTGTCAGTTTTATTTCTAGATAATTCGCTTTGAGAAAAACCTTTGATTCTAGCAGGATTAACGACACTTACCTGATAGCCATTGGTAAAAAGATAGTTGGCCAATGCATCGCCATACCGTCCTGTAGCTTCCATACAAACATGAAGCATTTGAATATCAATTTCTTTTTTATTTAACCACTGAACCAGTTCCAAAAAACCAGATGAATTATTATCCAATTTCTTAGTTTTTACTTTATTATTCAGCAATAAAGCTACATCAAACTTAGCCTTATTAATATCGATACCTAGAGCTATTTTTGACATACATTATCTCCTTTTGTTACTCTACAATAATTTGGATAAACTTTGCTCGGGATCAACCTTGTGAATGCAGGCTTATCGAGTTATCGAGGCCTAAGATACCGTCCGATCTTTAATAAGCAAAGATGGGAGCAAACTGCTAAATCTCACCGACAGGATCATTGTCCTCAGGGGGCCACCAGCTTCTTTGCTCCCTCATCCAAGTGCCCTTAGATGATTTAACCACCTTTCAGTGATTGATTCCAAAATACAAGAGTGCCAGATGTTGGTGCGCGGGCCCTTTATGCAATCGCCCTTTCGGGCCAAGAGTCCAGTGCATCTTGCTGTTTTTTTGCTACTTGGGTACTCCAGGGATGGATAGCCAACGGACTACAGGGATGTAAATGTCCAAGCAACCATATAACAATTTTCAAGGCCACCTCTGTGTTCACTTTCGTTATGGCCTAACTTCTCACCCTTACCCTGTAGGTAAGGCTGTCGGTAGGCTTCAGTATCTTGGTTTCCCGCCATACTGCTACCCAAGTTACAGGGTTCGACTTTTACCCTGGCAAGGTTTTCCTCCCCGCTGAATATGCCAGCCTTCGCTGGACGCACACCAGAATTTAGCCCCTTCTTTTCACCTATCCAAATGCCTAGCAACTTCTTGCGGCCTTCTTAAAGTCACCCCTAAGGCTAAAAGGCGGCTTTATTTATCACCAGGCTGTCTTGCTTGATCTGAACGACCATACCATCCAAATATAGGATAGGATAGATGGCTTCCAGTGACCATGCCTGCCAAGCTTTAACCTCATCTAGGATGTCTGCTGTAACTCGTGAAATTAAAGAATTAAAAATATCGACCGAATAAAGCTCTTTAAAAGTATTTTGGATATCACGGGGGAGCATGCCCTTGGCATATAGGGCAATAATTTTGTCATCGAAGCCGTCAAATCGAGCCTGGTGTTTGGGAATGATTTGCGGCTCGAAACTGCCGTTGCGATCTCGAGGCAGCTCCAAAGTAATTTTGCCAAAGTCACCTTTGATAGTTTTTTGACTGCGACCATTTCTACTGTTGCCAGTATTCTTGCCTGTAGGGCTATGCTTATTGCAGCCTAAATGCTGCGCCAATTCGGCATCTAAGGCTGTTTGCAGGGTTTTTTGATTAATTGTTGGATTAATTCTCCCCAAAAATATCTTCTTTCGTTTTACCTTGGGCGGCAATTTGATCTAATAATGCATTGTCTATTTTATTCATAGCTATTATCATTAGTTGGTTATCACCAACAATTTAAGGTTACAATAGCAGTTACACAAAAATATTTAGAGACTCGGAGATTCACTTTATTTTCTTGATCCCGATGACCACAAGCTTGAGATTCATGCTGGCTATTGAAAAAAAACGGCTTCACTATAAAAAAGACAATCCGGGAAGCTGGGAAAAAATGGAGTGATTTGTATGAGCAGAGTCAAGGCCGCGTCTTAAGAACAGTTTAATTATTCGTGATACCAGCATTATCTGGAGAAGTTAATTTTATGCGTGTCTTAAAATTTATTTTTAGCCATATCAAGCCTTATCGTTGGTATCTATGGGGAATATTTTTTGCTATTTGTCTTGTAGCAGTGGATAATACCATAAAGCCATTTTTGGTTAAACAGATAATTGATGCGGCTTCAGGCAATATTCAGCATAACTTATGGGTAATTTGCGCCTTTTATGCTTTGCTTCAATTCATGTTGGTTAGCGCTTGGGCGCTCAGAGATTATTGTTTAGTACGCTACACATCAAGATTTCGTTTGGATGTGGCTGAATACTTTATGAATCGATTTTACACTTATCCTTATACCTTTTTTCAAAATCAACTTTCAGGAAGTTTAATATCTAAATTTATAGATGCTTTTCACCTGATTTCCGGGCTAATATTTACGATAACAAACCAATTTTCATACTTTTTATTGTTGATGATTATTTCAACTATTTTGCTTTACAGCGTAGCGCCAATCTTTGCGGTTACTATGATTTCTTGGGTGATTTTCTTTTTCGCTGTTATGTTTTTCTCGATGAAAAAGATTCTGTTTTTTTGCAAAATATATGCGGAAGAGAAATCTAAAGTTTTAGGATCGACAGCAGATTATCTGAACAATATGCTTAGCGTAAAAACATTCACCACAAAAGATTTTGAGTTATTAAGATTTCAAAAGTTTAGGGCTGGTTTTGTGAATATTGCTGAGAAGCAAGGATTTTATTTTACACAATTTTATGCTTTACAAGGAATTTTCACATCTCTTTATGCGATAGGTTTTATTATTTTTTTGATTCTCGGCTATCAAAAATCTACAATAACACCTGGTGATTTTGCTTTTGTGATCATGGCTAATTTCAATATCATAAATACTATTTACCAACTTTCGCATACTCTGAGGGACTTCCTTGAAAATTGGGGAACAGTAGATCAGGCGCTGGCTATTTTGGAGGGGGCACCAGACATCCAAGATAAACTTAATGCCAAAACCCTTAAAATTAATAAAGGTAGAATTGTTTTTGATTCGGTTAAATTTCATTATGAGGGCACTGAAGCGCTGTTTCAAAACAAATCAGTGATTATTGAGGCAGGACAAAAAGTAGGTCTTGTTGGTTATTCTGGTGGTGGTAAATCGACTTTTGTAAACTTGATTCTTAGGCTTTATGATGTGGCTGATGGTCATATTTTGATTGATGGACAAGATATTCGTGATGTCACCCAAGATAGCTTGCGTAATAACATCGCCATGATCCCTCAAGATCCATCACTTTTTCATCGCACATTGATGGAAAACATCCGTTATGGTCGCGTCACTGCAACTGATGGAGAAGTCATTGAAGCTGCAAAAAAAGCCCATGCCCATGAATTTATTGCGAGACTTCAGCAGGGATACAATTATTTAGTGGGCGAACGTGGCGTTAAGTTATCGGGTGGCCAACGTCAAAGGATTGCCATAGCTAGAGCAATTCTTAAAAATGCACCTATTCTCATATTAGATGAAGCTACTTCTCAGCTTGATTCCGTCACAGAAAATAATATCCAAGAAAGCATCTGGGAATTGATGCAAGGTAAGACAACCATTGTAGTCGCTCATCGTTTGTCCACGCTTCTTCATATGGATCGCATTTTGGTATTTGATCAAGGTAAAATTGTAGAAGATGGAACCCATATTGAACTTTTGAGTAAAAATGGATTATATAAAACCCTATGGGATGCACAAGTGGGTGGTTTCTTGCCAGATAAAAAGAAAGAGGATGATTCATGAGCATCGAATTTACGTCCAGGCCTAAAAAGGTAGAGATCGATTTACTAACCCAGAAAATCAAACAAGAAATACCCCAATTTGGTTCTGCGAATCCATTTGCCTTCTTTTTAACGGATCGCGAATCCTCTTACTGGATGATGAAACGATACGCCGTAAATCTAAAGTCAAAATGGAACAAATCGCAAAGATAAGGGGTGTGTAGTTACATTTTTTAATAGAGAAGGTTGAGGGTAACCAGCATGATGATCCAATACAGAAAAGTCATCGCCCCACCCACTTTCCAAAAATCTTGCCGAGTATAACCACCTGGACCGGCAATCAGAGCATTCACTTGATAGGTAGAAATTAAGAAAGTATTGGACGATGCAATAGCAACAATAAGGGCATACAGTCTAGGATCCCCTCCCAAGCGTGTGGCGATCTCAAGAGCAACGGGGACCAACAAAATCGTTGCACCAATATTGGTCAATGAAAAAGACGCCAAGGTTGCAATAATGGCTAGCCCCGCTTGTATGGCCCAAACGGGGCAATCATTGGGTATGATGAAAATATGATGCGTCAACCAAGCACTGGTACCGGTGATTTGCATCACCAGCCCCAGTGGGATAAAGCCTGATAATAAAAATACCGTTTCCCAATTGATGTTGGCATAGGCTTCATCAATACTTAAGACCCCCGACATAATCATGCCCATAGCACCTAAAAAAAATGCTACCGAGACTGGCCAATGGCCGAAGATCACCAGACCCAAAGCAATAGCAAAAAACAACAAAGAATGGGGCAGCTTTTCTGGACGGGTTTCATCTTTAGGAAAAGTTGTGGTCACCACAACAAAATCGGGATTTTTGTGAAAATCAGATAAAATATCCCAACGACTAAACATACCCAAAGTGTCACCGGAACGCAAAGTTAACGATTTGAGTTCTTCACCCAATATAACGTTATTGCCACGGTATAAGGCTAAGACATGCATATGGTGATTGCGACGCATATGCAATTCCCGTACTTCGCGACCAATAAGCTGGGAGCTTGGCGGCACAACTGCCTCACAAAGTCCGGAACGCGTGGGATGCAAAGTATCTGCGAATAAATTTAAATAGGGCATTAAGCGCAATCCATAGGCTTCGGCCCAAGCACTGACTTTATCTCGAGTCCCCATGATGGCCAGGGTTGCATCAGCTCGAATAACGGTATTGCGCAAAGGAGGGAAATGGGTTTCATTGTCACACACGACTGCCAACACCGATGAGCTGGTATCTAAGGTTATCTCGACTTTTTCTAAAGTTGCATTGATTAAAGGGCTATTATCATTGAGGCGTAATTCAAAGATATCGCCGCCTTTGTTGTAGGTTTTCATAAAGTGGGCTTTGGTTGTACCATTGTTAAAATTATTGAGCTCTTTTTGTGGGAAAAACCGCTTACCTAACAATAGAAAAAAGATAACACCTGCAGTGAGCAATGCAACCCCAATGGGAAACACATCAAATAAATGAAATGGTTTTAAAGCATGATGCAAATCCGGTAACGCTATATTGGCATTTTTAAGTACGCTATTTAAAACGATGAGCGAGCTTGTACCCACCATCGTCAAGGTGCTGCCCAAAATGGCACAAAAGCCCAAAGGCATTAAAAGGCGTGATTTGGAAATACTGGTTCGTGCGTGAATGCGTGAAACAATCGGTAAAAATAAAGCTACTGTTCCAAGGCTTCTTAAAAAGCTGGCTAAAGCACCTGAGGTTATCATCAACAGAGCCATGATTTTATTGGGATGTTCTCGGCTTATTTTTAAAATCCAGCGACTGACACACGTCGTAATACCGCTTTTTTCCAAACCGGCGCTTAGAATCATCACTGCCATCAGAGCTATGACAGCATCACTGGAAAATCCGGAAAAAAGTTGTTCGGGTTCTAGAAGTTGGCTGGCCCCAATGGTTACCAATATCAACATCGCTAATACATCAGGTCGCAACCAATTTAAAAGAGATAGAATGACGGTACTTATTAATAAAACTAGGACAAACCACATTTGAGGGGTTAGGCCACTAAAGTCTGGCATATAAATCCTTGCATTTATATTTTAGGCATAGATAAGCGGATTTTTTCATCTCGATACTTTCATTTTAGTTTGAAATTCTCGATGCAAACTTGAATTTTGCAGATCTGGCCTATCGACTAAGGCTTAAAAGCCCGTTTTGGCCAATGATTTTGGCTAAAGCTCAAGAAAACAGGGTCTATTATTGAGTATAGAACAAGCCGATACCATTTAGGATTGATTTATTCTCTCAAACATTAAATCCCAGATACCATGACCTAATTGCTTTCCCCGCTTTTCAAATTTGGTCTCTGGCCTATAGGCAGGACGACTGCCCAAGGCATGATCTTCTGCACAATTTTTAAAAGCTGGGCATGCTTGTATACACTCAGCAGCTGTTTTCGCATAATCTTGCCAATCGGTAGCCATATGGAATATACCACCTGGCACAAGTCGGCTTGCCAGAAGGTTCACAAAGGCTGTTTGCACCAAGCGGCGTTTATGATGTCTTTTTTTAGGCCAAGGATCTGGAAAATACAATTGCAAGCGATACAGGCTATTGGCAGCAATAGCTGTTTCAAGAATACTGACAGCATCGCCCACGACGACTCTTAAATTGGTCAGTTTTTTTTCGGCAATGCCACGCAATAATTTGGCGACTCCATTGCGATAAACTTCTATACCGATAAAATTAAGTTGGGGAGCATTTTCTGCCATGGTCAGTAGAGAGGACCCCTCACCAAAACCAATCTCTACCACCAGCGGCGCTTGATTGGGAAAAATTTCTTCGAGATCCCAAACAAGATGTTTAAACTCTAAACCATATAATGGCCAAATATCTGTGAGCGCTGACTTCTGCAGAGGCCCCATGCGTCCGGTTCTTCTGACAAAACTTTTCACCGTTCGAAGGTGCACCATCATCTTTAAAGTCTTTGGCGCAGTGTTTCAAAAAGGCAAATTGCCGAGGCCACAGAAACATTTAAACTTTCAACTTTTCCTTGTAAAGGAATAGATACTTCAAAATCACACAGCTCTCGGGTTAAACGGCGCAGACCGGAGCCTTCAGAGCCCATCACCCAAGCAAGCGGCATTCGCAAGTCGATTTCAAAAAGTGTTTTTTTGGCTTCACCATCAGTGCCTATAAACCAAATTCCCAAATCTTTTAATTCCCGCATCACCCGCGACAAATTACCGACTTGTATCAACGGTAGCCATTCGGTAGCGCCTGAGGCCACCTTGCGTACCACAGGCGTTAAACCGACAGCTTTGTGATCAGGGATCAATACCGCATCGACACCTGCGGCTTCAGCACTTCTTAAACAAGCACCCAGGTTATGAGGATCTTGCACACCATCTAAGATCAAAAGGAAAGCAGGTTTTTTTTTGTTCTCGAGTATTGTTAATAAATCATTTTCATCGCGCATTTTTTGAGCACGAATTTTTAAGGCAAGTCCTTGATGCGTGACGGCGCCAAGCCAAGAGTCAAGCTGGGCTTTGGTCACGGCTTGGCAGGCAATCCCTGAACCTTCCGCTTGATAGACCAGGTCCATGCGTTTAGCTTCATTTTTTTCTGGCACATAATGAAGGGATAAAGCACGCTCAGGCGTCGTTTCTAATAGAGCCCTAACAGCGTGATTGCCGAAAATCCACGTTTCCAAGCTTACCTTCCTTTTCTTTTCTTTTTACTTTTTTCAGGGCTGCCTTTAGGGTGCGCCGGATTTTTAGCAGAGCTCGCTTTAGTCTTTGCAGAATCATTGACCATATCAAAATCTATTTTTCTTTGATCAATATCAACTTTGGAAACTTTCACTTTGAGAATATCACCCAATTTATAGACAGCCCCACTGCGTTCACCGACCAAGCGGTGATGGGCTGCATCAAAATTGTAGAAATCATCACGCAGGCTATTCACATGCACCAAGCCATCGATATAAAGCTCTTTTAATTCGACAAAGAAACCAAAACGAGTCACACCAGAAACAATACCGTCGAAAGCTTCACCAATGTGTTTTGCAATGTATTCACATTTTAGCCACCGAACCGCATCTCGCGTAGCATCATCGGCTCGTCTTTCAGTCATCGAGCAATGCTCACCCACTTCTTTCCATAGGGCTTTTAGTTTTTCTTGTTGCTCAGTTTCTGCTTCTTGTTCGTTAAAAATAACATGCTTGCCTGACAAAACTGCACGAATTTGCCGATGGATCAGTAAATCAGGATAACGCCGAATGGGTGAGGTAAAATGGGCATAGGCAGCATAAGCCAAACCAAAGTGGCCAACATTATCCGGCGAGTAAACCGCTTGGCTCAATGAACGCAATAAAGTGGTTTGAATTAAATGCGCGTCACTTCTATCAGCAATAGAACGTAACAATTTGGCATAATCGAGCGGTGTGGGCGTTTTGCCACCCTGAAGACCTATGCCCAATTCACTTAAAAAGGCACGCAGATCAGTCAATTTATCTAAAGGTGGGCCTTCATGAATTCGATATAAAGCAGGCGTCTTATGTTGCTTCAAAAATTTTGCAGCAGCCACATTGGCACAGAGCATACATTCTTCAATGATGCGGTGGGCTTCGTTGCGGACAACTGGCTCAATACGACTAATTTTACCATTTTTGCCAAAGATGATCCGTGTTTCAACGGTTTCAAATTCGATAGCACCTCGTGCCTCGCGTTGCACTCGCAATACTTTATACAGTTCGTGTAAATTTTGAATATCGGGCAAAACAGCTGCATATTGTTCAGCCAAGACTTCACTACCCTCTTGCAACAGAGCTGCAACCTTGGTGTAGGTGAGCCGCGCTTTTGAGCACATGATCGCTTCATAGAATTTAAAGGCAGTCATGTCGCCCGTTTTGCTAATGGTCATTTCACACACCATGCACAACCTGTCGACCTCAGGTTTTAAAGAACAGAGTTCGTTTGATAAAACCTCAGGCAACATGGGAATGACTTTTCCTGGAAAATACACAGAATTTCCACGGCTTTTGGCTTCAATATCGAGAGCAGAACCAGGCTTAACATAGTGGCTGACATCAGCAATCGCGACATACAACTGAAAACTGCCGTCAGCTTGAGGTTTACAATAAACCGCATCATCAAAATCTTTGGCATCTTCGCCATCGATGGTGACTAAAGACAAAGCACGCAAATCAACCCGCCCTGGGCTACTTCTAGGGGCTTCACTTGCTTTAAGCCCTTTGATTTCTTGTTTAACTTCACTGGGCCAAATTTCCGGTAATTGGTAAGCATGAATAGCGGCAATAATCTCGATGCCAGGCTTATCTTCATGCCCTAAGACTTCAATCACTTCTCCCAGCGTATAATGATTCGCAGAACTTTGTGACTTTAAAGTGACAACAACAATATCACCCTCTTTTGCACCCAGAGTTTTGTCAGCTGGAATAAAAACATCTTGAGCAACTTCCTTTCCATGTGGCAGCACATAAAAAGCATCTTTTTCACCAATAAAACGGCCAGTGATCGTCATAATAGGCTGATCGACAATTTCTACCAGCCGGCCCTCGCGGTACTTGCCTTCGCTGTAAGTGGGTACAGAGGCAATCACCCGGTTACCGGAATAAACTTGAGCCGAAGAGTCTTGCTGTAATAAAATGCGGCCACTGCCATCTTCTGGCATCAGCCAACAAGAACCGCTTTTATCAATCAGCACACGGCCTTGTACCAAATTGCGATGTCCTATGGGCCAAAAATAACCACCCTTTAACCGCTCCAATTGGCCATCTCTCACCATGGCTTTTAACCGACGATATAAAGCTTCTTCAGCAATTTCATTGCCCAGCAGCTCCAATCGCTCTGCAAGCTCTTCATAGCGCATGGGACGATCCGCTTTTAATAAAAAGCTGCTTAAGTATTCCCGTGAAGGTATCGGGTTCTCATACTTGAGTGCTTCGCGCTCGGCATGGGGATCCTCGTACCTGGGCGCATCACGCCCTGGCTGCACTTTCCCATTTCCTGGCCCATTTCCTGGCCCATTTCCTGGCCCATTTCCTGGCCCATTTCCTGGCCCATTCCCTGGCTGCTTTTTCTTTATAAAAATTTTTAGTATCTTATCAAACATTCATTTAACCTTTTGACAAATCAATCGTAATTCGGTAAATTTCCATGGCTTATCACGCCGAGGTGGTGAAATTGGTAGACACGCAAGCTTCAGGTGCTTGTGGGGGTAACCCTGTGGAGGTTCGAGTCCTCTCCTCGGCACCATTATTTGGTGCAGCGCCATACATCTGCTCAGGACTTAACATTTCATTCATCTCAATACTTAAAGCCACAGCTTACTGTTAGCGTACCAAATACAGCAGAGTCACTCCCATGATCATGGTGGCAAAGCCAATGATGCGTACCGCATTATCAGGCTGCTGAGTCATTAAACTCATAGCGCGTCGCCAGGTATCGGGCTTGATAAATGGCAATGCCCCTTCTACCACCAATACCAATGCTAACGCTGCATATAAGTCTTGCCATGCCATATTCATATCTGCTTTATTTTCCGTCTAATCCTTTCATATATTTAAAAAATTGACTATCCGGCTTCAACACGAATACATCGCGTTTATCGCCAAAAGTTCTTTTATAGGCATCCATACTGCGGTAAAACTCATAGAAATCCGGTGCCTGATTATAAGTTTTGGCATAGGTTTGTGCGGCTTCCGCATCACCCTCACCTTTTAAGGTTTGCCCTTCTTTCTGCGCCTCAGCCAAGATCACTCGCGCTTCACCTTCAGCTTTAGCTCGCAATTTTTCGGCTTCTGAAGAACCGGTTGCTCTCAATTGCTTAGCAACTTGTTCCCGTTCTGTGCGCATCCGATCATAAACGGTACCACTGACTTCCGGTGGCAAATTGATTTGCTTCACCCGAACATCGATCACCTCAATGCCTAAATCTTTGATATTGTTGCTATTGCTAACTTTATTGGTAATTTGGTTCATCAATTGTTCTCGTTCATCCGAAACCGACTCTTTGATAGTGAGACTACCAAAAACACCGCGCACCGCATCGATCAGTGTTTGTTGTAATAAAAGCTCTGCTTGGCGATTTAGCCCACCGACACGAGTGAAAAACAAATCAAAATCGCGAATTTTCCACTGAACAAACAAATCCACAATGACGATTTTTTTCTCTTTGGTCAGAATTCGTGAAGATGGAATATCCAGCAGCTGTAAACGTGCATCAAAATACCGCACCGTGTCGATCAGTGGGAATTTAAATTTTAAACCAGGACGTAAAATATCGGCCTGATTACCGCCGGTGACCCGTTTAATTTTACCTAAACGGAATACCAAAGCGCGTTCGGATTCATCTACTGTAAAAAAACACAGATTGGCTACAAAGCCTAATAACAGCGCGATGACAATAATCGGAGATAAAGCGCGCATCTTTTAGTTCCTTCCTTTTATTTGCCGATGTTTTGGCGAGTAATTGCTGTTGGCGGCTTCAGTATCCGTCAGCTCTTCAGGATCATAACCCGACGAATGCGTTGTCGGTTTGGCTGAATTTTCCACCGAAATTTTCGCTGTTTCCTCAGTAACCGCTGTTTTATTCGCATCTATCCATTTATCCAATGGCAGATAAATCATCGGGGTGCTATTGCCATTGCCCATATCGACCACCACTTTATTGACCTGGGTCAATACTTGCTCCATGGTGTCGTAATACATGCGTGTTTGAATGATCTTTGGCGACTCTAGATACTTGGGCAAAATGGAATTAAACCGAGCTACATTACCTTGCGCGTTCAATACAGCTTCTTTTTTATAGGCTATGGCTTCTTCACGCAACCGTTGCGCTTGACCTTCAGCTTTGGGTTTCACTTCGCTGACATAAGCCTGAGCTTTATTAATCAAACTTTCTTTTTCTTCTTGAGCTTTGATCGCATCATCAAAGGCATCTTTGACTTCGTTGGGGACGGTATTTTTTTGCACTTCAACACTGGAGACAAGTAGCCCAACTTGGTAAAGCTTTAAAATTTCTTCCAGCTGTTTTTGAGTTTCATCAGCGACTTTGGGTCCCCCTAAAAGTACATCATCCAGGCTATAATTGCCGATGACATGCCTTAAAGCACTATCTGCGGCCTGGCGCAATGCATCTAAAGGACGAACTGAATTAAACAAAAAATCCCTGGCATCGCTCTCCGCAGCACCCATGCGAAAATGCACCGCAATTTCCACAAATACCAGGTTTTCATCTTTGGTCAGCATCAATGCTTTATGAGTACTGGTTTGCTGTCTTTCAACATTCAGAATTTCTTTACTTTCTATAAAGAGGGGTAACCAATGTGGGCCTGGGCCTTCGCTGCGCACGTATTTCCCAAAACGGGTGATCACAGCGCGTTCAGCAGGAGCCACGATATAAACGCCTAAGATGGCATAGACCAACATAAACGCACTGATCAGGGCGATGGCTAAAAATTGAATATCAAAGGCATTATTACCGGAAGGCGAACTGCCTTTTTTAAAAAAATTAACCAGCTTGTCGATAAACTTGTTTAGTATTTCATCTAAATTAGGTGGTCCCTGATCGCGCTTTTTCTGACCCCAAGGGTTTTTATCACCACCTTTATCCCCCGATTCATTCCATCCCATTGTTATTGGTGTCTTATCCATAGCTTACTCTCTGATGTTTGAAAGCCAACAATCTGTTAGCTCTTGGTATTGATGGCATAATTTGGCCCATTTGGAGCGTGGCAATTTAATATGCAGCTGCCAACCCCCCGTGTCTGCTAGCTTTTCTTCTATAATGGCTTGGGCTTCATACAGGCAAGCCCTGATCCGAGCTTGTTCCGCAGCCAAACTCAACCATCCTTGTATCATATCATTGTCTAAGCACTCTGTAAGTGCTTCTAGCAAGACAGGCAGCCCCTCGCCGGTTTCAGCCGAAATCCACAATCGCTGGATCCCACCTTGGCTATCGCGTTCACGCTCAACCTTGCTTCCTTCGATTAAATCTATTTTATTGTAAACCTCAATGCGAGGGACTTCACTGGCACCAATTTTTTCTAAGACTGAGCTCACTTCTTGCAATTGCATGCGCCAAAGTGGATCGTGAGCATCCACTACCAAAAGGAGCAAATCAGCGTCTTTGGTTTCTTCTAGGGTAGCCTGAAATGCATCTATCAGTTGATGGGGCAAATTCTGTACAAAGCCTACAGTATCGGCCACCAAGGCTTTGCCAGTATGGGATAAAGAAATAGCCCGCACAGTTGGATCTAAAGTCGCAAATAACTGGTCAGCAACCCAAGTATTAGCACCGGTTAGTTTGTTAAATAAAGTTGACTTGCCGGCATTGGTATAGCCGACCAGGGAAATGGTGGGCATGGAAGCACGCTTGCGAGCACTGCGATTTTGCAGACGTTGTTTAGCAAGTTTTTCTAATCGTTCTTTAAGATGCTTAATGCGGTTTTTAATCAGCCGCCTATCGGTTTCAAGTTTGGTTTCACCAGGCCCCCGTAGCCCAATACCGCCCTGTTGCCGGGCTAGATGGCTGGAACTGCCAATCAATCGCGTCGAAAGGTGTTGTAACTGGGCCAATTCAACCTGCAATTTCCCTGCAAAACTTCGAGCTCGTTGAGCAAAAATATCCAGGATCAAACCCCGTCTATCTAAAACTCGACATTTGATCATTTCTTCTAAGTTGCGAACCTGTGAAGCAGAGAGATCATGATTAAAAAGTACGAGATCAATAGAGCTGACAGCAACTAGGCTTACTAATTCCTCAGCTTTGCCCAGGCCTACAAAATAGCGTACGTCCGGTCGTTGGCGTTTCGTCGTGAGAGTGCTGATAATCAGAGCGCCGGCTGAAAGCGCTAATTCACGAAACTCTCGTAAATCAGCGCTAACTTCGCTGTCATTAAAGTAAACATGAACGAGCACAGCTCGCTCATGCACTGTGGCTAAATCCTGGGAACTTTCAGACAAAGAGAGGCTCCCATAGGCAAAGCTTTAGCTTGCAACCGTCTCTTGAGTTTTGACTTACGATACCCAATATACCTTAGATATTACCCGGATCATGGAGCTCAAACTCATCATCGCCGGAGTCGCCATGAGCGACCTTGACATTGCGAGTTGGGACCACGGTTGAAATGGCGTGTTTATAGACCATCTGGCTAACACTATTCTTGAGAAGAACCACAAACTGATCAAAAGATTCAATGTGTCCTTGCAATTTAATTCCATTTACTAAATAGATTGATACCGGCACCCGTTCTTTTCGCAATGCATTTAAGAAAGGGTCCTGTAATGTTTGGCCTTTGGACATTGTATTCTCTCCATAATGTTATTGAGGGTTATGCACCTAGTAATTTCTCCATTGAGAGGTGAGTGTATCACGGACTTTGGCCAAGCTAAACTCCCATTTCTATAAGGGCTGTGGCTTCAACCCAGATTTTTGATAAAATCATGAGGCGAATTGCTGGCTAACCAGTGTAAATTTGGCCAACTGCGCAGCCAAGTGTACTGGCGCTTTGCAAGCTGCCTAGTAGCCGTAACAGCTTTTTCAATCATCTCACTTTTACTGAAATTTCCTTGTAAATATTCTAAAACTTGACGGTAGCCTACAGCCCTGGCTGCCGGCAAATCCACCAAAAGGCGGCCACTGGCACAGAGACTTTTAACCTCACCTACCAGATCTTGTGACAGCATCTGTAAAAAACGTTGCTCTATAGCTTGATGCAAAGTGCTTCGCTCTGCGGGTGCTAAGGCAAAAGCCTGCAGCGCGTAGCCCGCCAGTGGCGAAGCCGGGTTATCGAACTGGGATAAAGGTCGGCCGGATAATTGAAACACCTCAAGAGCTCTTTGAATGCGCTGAGGATCATTGGGGTGAATACGGGCAGCGCTAACCGGATCGATGATATTCAAATCAGCATGCATCTGTGGCCAGCCCTTTGCTTCAGCTTCCTTTAAAAGAGAAGCTCGAAGCTGAGGATTGGCTTGGGGCAAAGAGGCAAGGCCGTTGAGAAGACTGCGGAAATACAGCATGGTGCCGCCAACCAACAGGGGAATGCGGCCTGCCGCGATAATCTCATGGATGTGAAACTGCGCATCTTGAACAAAATCTCCAGCAGAATAAGGTTGATTTGGTTCTCGAATGTCTATCAGCCTATGCGGAGCAAGGCTTAACTCCTGAGCACTCGGTTTGCCACTGCCAATATCCATGCCCCGATAGACCATCGTCGAATCAACACTGATGATTGAAACGGGCAGTTCTTGAGCAAGCTGTATGGCCAAGGCAGTTTTGCCGGCAGCAGTGGGGCCCATCAAAAAAATAACGCGGTTTATTTGAGACATCCAGCATCATAAGATAATGCCGGCCAAATTAAAACTCTAGTTTGAATTCGATGGAGGCACAGGGGATGATAAAGTGCAGCTCGAAGCAATACTCAAAGAAATTGACGACAAAGCTTGCGAGTATGTTTGCTGATAATTTTGAAAGCCTGTTAATAAATGTTTTGGAGGAGCAGTTTCAACTGGTAAATCGTTCACAGAACTGCTTTGCTTTAAACCTGAAGGCAATTGCAAGATCACAGGCTCTTCTTCTCCGGTAATAATCGGGATTGTCAATTCTGTCTTGCAGTCATCGACCAGTTCGATAACAGCTAAAATTATTGCAACCCTTTGCTCTAAAGTAAACTTTTCCCTAAATTCATAAGAGACTAAACGCTGCAAAAAAGTCTGTTGTAGCGCATCTAGAGAGTTTTGAGTTAACTGAATCGTGCTCTTCAATGCCCTTTGAAACACCTGCTCATAAGTAACCTCCAAAACAGAATCAGTTTGAATATTATGCCAACAAGACATTTGGCTGTCTCGAAATAAAAGATCCCAAATCTTATCTTGAAACTTTTTAACAAATCTTTGCCATTTCATTTGATATCATCCTTGATATGCTGATCATTGCTTCACCTTCATGAGTAACCCTATCTTAGCAGGTTATTTTTAAGGTTAAACTCAGCCTTGTCAAGCCATCAGCAACACCCTAGCCCATTCGTCTTTTGATTTACGGCATTGTGTCCTGCAGGCAATGCTGTTCTATCTAGATCTTAGCCCATTTTTGTAGATACATCGACGAAAGAAACCTGCCGCAGGCAAAGCTTATCATCAGCTTATTCAGTCGTTAGATCGTCAACTTTGCAAAGGGGTTCATTGCCAATTTGTTTGTTGATAAGCATCCCTAGCGTATGAGCCAAAACTTTTCTGCCTATCCTTGCTGTGAGATGCCATATATCTCTGGCCCAGTTTTTCGATGTTAAAGCGCTCTGATAATTGGCCAATCACTGTTTCTATCAATCTCCTGGTAGATTTGAGCCATTTTACAAAAACAGGCGGCCAATCCTCGCGCATATTGTTCCGTCTTGGAGTTTGCAAATCTATTTCAAATTTTTTCAGCTCTTCTTGAAGTTCCGTTCCTATAAAACCCCTATCACCAATTAGCAAAGCTGTTAATTTATCGATGGCTTCAAACATCGAATGTCGTTCATCGATAGGCGCTAAAGCCACAGTGACTGCTACAATGACTCCTTGAGAGTTAATGACGACATTCTCTTTAAAGCCCCAGCATTTCTCTTTCTTTGATGCACCATAGCCAAAGCTGGCAACACCTTGAAAGTTTTTGCTCCTGTGAGCACGACTTATTCGGCAAACTGGTATTGGAAACCCATCCATCATATGGACGGGAGCACAGATGCCGTTTAATCTTGCTGACAATTTTCCTTGCATCCTCTGCTTGATCTGCCACAAATTTGCAGTTTGCCTAGAGAAATTGGAACGAGAGCCATCATTATTTGTTTATCTGGGTCGATCCCTAAAAATTCTGCGACAATTTCCATAGTGATGACTTCAGAATCTAAAGAGCCGTGGTTTAAAACCCCTTTGGCGTATTTTAACGGGTGCCACTGCGCTTATCAGCTCATCTACCACGCAAAAAACGTCAATGATAAAATTTTCGATAGGCATACCCTTTACCTCGTGTAGTTTATGAGTACAGAAATTTAAATTACATGAAAGGGTTATGCCTATTCAATTGCTTAAAGCCTGCCAGTTACCTCAGTCCGCCTGAAAAGTTGCACATGGCGTTTTTTGTTTTGTATTTATTATTTACCAGTAAGGCTACGTCAAATTTTAGTTTAGAAACATCAATTCCTAAGATATATTCTGGCATTGTAAAAACCCCCTTTATTCATGGTATTATATAAAACCTTGAGTAAACTTTGTTTCGATCATCCTTGTAAATACAGTTTATTAAGTTTTAAAACTTATACCTAAGATATCGTCCGATCTCTATAAACCAAGGATGGGGATAAATTGCATATCTCACCAACAGGCTTTAGGCCTAAGGAAGTCACCGGCCTATTTATGCCCTTACTCAAGTGCCCTCGAGTAATTTAACCATTTTTAATGGTTGGTGTTAAAATACAAGGAAGTTAATGCCGTAATATACTCCTTTTAGTTTGGTTTTAGGCTAGGCGCCAAGGACCGAGAGCTTTAGGAGTGTGGCATTGCCACAATCCGTCAGTTAAGCCCTCATAAAAGCAAGGTAGGACGAGAATAAATGGCCCAAGGAGTTACCTTGTAGCGTAATGAGGATTGCGAGGATCCGCCAGGCAACAACGCCTAAAATCAAAATGGAAGGAGTATAGAGGTAAAAATGCAAAAAGAAAATATTTATTTAAATATAAATCCAGAAATAGTCAAGCTCATTATTTCTAGTGCACGTGAATTCCAGGCGAAGGAAGGGGTTACCTTTCCTGAGGAAATGGCTTCTTCAGAATATGAATACGATATGTGGCAAATTCTTGCTGATCATAAAGATGATTTAACGTTTATTGAAACAAAAAAAATGATGAGAGAATTAGATGAGGATCAAAAAATAAATTTGCTTGCGCTTATGTATTTAGGGAGAGGGGACTATGATGTGAATGAATGGAATGCTGCACGCAAAGAAGCAGAAAACAACTTAAAACCTAGATTGGCAGAATATTTGTTTTCTAAACCCCAGCTTCCAGAATATTTAGAAGAAGGGCTAGAAGCATTAGGTTATTCTCTAGGCGATGTAGAGTAAAATATTTTATTCCGAAATAATCGGTTTGTTTTTTGCAGATTTTGCCCGGGCTAATAGCTCTACATCAATGTATTGATCCGTGGTAGCGCCAGAACTGTGACCGGCGTCATCCCGTACATGTTCTCTAAGGGTTATGCCTGTTCAATTACTTAAAGCCTGCCAGTTACCTCAGTCCGACTGAAAAGTTGCACATGGCGTCATATAATGAATGTAATAGGTTTTTCATATTACGAAGGCAGCAGCAGAAACTGTCCATAATTGGTATGCTTTTCATCCTAAGGCCAGAAACTCTAGACTCTTCATTCATGGGAGGGCCAGTATGTATCGCCAGTGTTTTTTTGGTTTGATTTTGAATATATTAAATCTTCCAAAGTGGTAACTGAAGATATCATATTTTCTTATGCCATAGCTTTACATTTTGGCCTTAAGGCAATGGATGTTACGCCGCAAGCCGTTGTATATTATAAGCCTCAAACTACCCCAATAGATGAATTAAAGAAATCAAAGCGAACCCAGGTTGAACTTAACAAGATTGAATCATTTTTCCCATATTTTAAGATGTTTCGCAGAATTTTAACACGTAAAACCCTTGCATCTCCAAGTCAAGCGTCTTCTCGCTGTTTCAAGGATAAAACTGAAATGACAAAACAATATACCCAAAGTGATGGTTGGGAACGTGATGATTGGAATAGGTTAGAGTCGACCAAAGGACTCATCAGACCCAGCAGTATGACGAGCACATGAAAAATATTATCAATCTATTAGGAACCCATCGTTTTCATGGCGGCATACGCCACAATAACACTCCTTGGCACTGGTTCCCTAGTTTGGCAGGGAAAGGGAGACTTTTGACATCCTCACCTCCCTAAAAGAAGGTGATTCCCGAGATTCAAGATCTCGGTAGGTTCTTGCTTCATCGCCGCGCTTACGCACTTGCTCCACAAGCCATCACGGCATGCCCTGCCGCTAAAATATTTTTCGCCGCATTGACGTCTGCATTCATTTCACTGCTGCATTTCAAACAAAC
>Ga0302227_10000189_pt1 | contig 65631 bp, 59 predicted proteins | sample II_Palsa_N1_1_FD_193525 | JGI IMG/M metagenome (GOLD analysis project Ga0302227, IMG submission 193525) | Peat permafrost microbial communities from Stordalen Mire near Abisko, Sweden - II_Palsa_N1_1 | ecosystem: Environmental > Terrestrial > Soil > Palsa > Peat permafrost | place: Sweden... | reverse complement strand
CCTAAACTCCGCTAAAGGCTCGGACTCAAAAGACGTTTTTTCACAATAGGGTTTCGTCCCCTATTAAACCAACGTAAAAACATTCAATAAAAAAACCGTCCCATAATTCCTTATGAGACGGCCTCTTATTTATTTAAGCATATAATACCCCATGTTAAACAACAGGATGAAAGCAAAAGCAGCAATAGTTTTTTTAATTTCAACAATATTTTTTTGGGCAGCTTGTTCAAAATCTCCTAAAACTTCCCCTAAAACAGTTACTACAACATCAACTACTCCTGTGGTTACACCTGGACCACCACTTCCAAATACGGTTGATAAAACCGATACATTGAAAGTAATGGCTTATAACGTATTAAGTTACGGCGACCTTTGCCAGGGAAGTACCTCTACCCTGAATGGTTATTTTAAAACCATTATTCAATATGCACAGCCAGATTTGTTAAGCTGCGAAAAAATGAATGCTTTTTCTGTAACCTCAACTTACCCCGTTAATCTTGCCGATAATATTACCGACAGCGTGCTTAATGCTGATTTCCCCGGGCGTTACGCGTATGCAACACCTACTGATGTATCTGGCGGTAGCACCATGTCCGTTTTATTTTATAATAAACAGAAGCTAACTTTTGTGAGAACGGAAACATTGTACCAATACATCACTGATTTCGACCTTTACAAACTCTATTATAACGACCCTAACCTGGCTATTACGCATGATACTACTTATTTGTACGTGGTTGTAAATCATACACAATCAGGCACGCCAAGTACAACACGCGACATGCAGGTATCAACTTATATGGCTGATTTAAGAACCAAATTTGCTTATTTCCCCAATCTGATTAACATGGGCGATTTTAACACTGCCAATAGTTATGAGGCAGGTTATCAAAGTGTGATCACATCAACCGATACCAGCAAACAAATGAGCGATCCGCCATTTTACCCGGATCAAACCGTGAAATATCCTGCCGAGTGGGAAGATAATTCAAGCGCATATGCATCACAACTGACTACAACAACCCGCGCTTTAGCAACAGTGCCAAATTCATGCGGTACAAGTGGTGGCGCGAAATCATGGTACGATCATATTTTCATTTCGCCCTGGCTGGTTAAAGGCTCAAATTATATGTCATATATTCCAAATTCATACACTACTATTGGTAATGATGGGAAGCGGATAGGAGTGGATATAAACAGTACTACCCCGCAGGTAAATACTTCAGCCCCGGCTGCTGTTATTAATGCACTGTGGCAATTTTCAAATAAATACCCGGTATCTATCAAATTGCTGATCAAAGCAAACCGGAACGCTTATAGTATTGTTGACCCAATCGAAAAAAACTAATTAAATTCAAGCCATGAAAAATAAATTTAAAAGCATAATCATCGCCTTTCTTTTTATAGCGATATGCCCTAAAGTAGTTTTAAGCCAAACAGTCCAAATGGTTTTTACTTCGGATGCGCATTATGGCATTACCCGTGCCAAATTCAGGGGTGACACAGCCGTTGCAAGTTATATAGTAAATGCGGCATTAATAAAACAGGTGAATAACCTTCCTAATAGCATGATCCCGACTGATGGCGGTATTAATAGCGGTAAATTGGTGGGGGGTATTGATTATGTAATTGAAGGTGGCGATATAGCCAACCGTATGGAAATACCAATACAAAGTGCGGCTGCATCATGGGCGCAATTTGTAAAAGATTATATGGGAAGCCTTAATGTTAAAGGGCATGATGGCAAACCAGCCCAATTGTATATGGTGCCGGGTAACCATGATATTTCAAATGCTATTGGTTACGCGAAGCCGATGAATCCAACTACTGATCCTTCGTCGATGGTTAATATTTATAACTTGATGCTAAAACCGGCAAAACCTTTAACAAATGAATCATATGATTATGCTGTTGATAAGATCAATTATTCCCATAATATACATGGTATCCATTTCATGTTTATAACCCTTTGGCCTGATTCTGCCGAGCGGATCTGGATGCAGAAAGATTTAGATACAGTTGCTTCAACCACACCCGTAATAATTTTTACGCATGATGAGCCCAACTGCGAATCAAAACACTTTACTAACCCGATGCCGCCGCATAACATGACGGTTAAAAATAAATTTCAAAACCTGGTTGAAGAAAATTATAAGGAGGGTTATGTAGCCGGAAAAGGTGAAGACGCTACAAACGAAGAACAACGCGGCTTAGTTAAGTTTTTAAAGGCTCATCCAAACATCAAGGCATATTTTCATGGTAATACCAACTATAACCAGTTTTATACCTACACAGGGCCGGATAATGATGTTAAGTTACCTGTTTTCAGGGTTGATTCGCCAATGAAAGGTGAGCACTCCGCTAAAGATGAAACATTGCTTTCTTTTCAATTGATCTCCATCGATCCCAAAACACAGGATTTAACTGTTCGTGAATGTTTATGGAATACCAAGCCTTTAAGTGCCGATAATAACATTGTTTTTGGTAAAACCGCTACGGTATCATTAAAAGTTAATTAAGTAGCTTTTATATAAACATAAAAATACCATGTCATTGCGAGGAGGAACGACGAAACAAACTCGTCGTATGCAGAGGAACGCGACGAGTTTGCTTCGCCGCACAGGCCTACACAGTCCCACTCACAATGACATGGTGGAGATGCGATTGCTTCGTTCCTCGCAATGACGATGGTTTAAAAATAACTTCTAAAGAAAATGCCCCTTATGATTAATAAGGGGCATTTTCTTTTAAGCCAAATTTTAATTTAATAAGGTTTAGGCACTGCTAAATTATCACAAAAACGCATCTTAAACTACACGTATAAATACCTGATTTTATAATAACGTAAAAACTATCTAAAGCAAAAAAGCCATCCGTTAGCTAATAACGGATGGCTTTTTGCTTACAGAGTTATTTTAAATTAAACAATAAAATTCCAGCCATGCGTATCAGTTGTATCGCCGTATTTTATAGCATTCATTTCTTTTAATATCCTTTGCGAAAACTCACGTGTTTTCGGATCATTTAAAAAATACTCTTCCCCATTTAGGCTGATAGAACCTACCGGTGCGATGGTTGCGGCAGTGCCTGCGCCAAAAGCATCATCAAGCTTGCCATTTTTGGCTGCCTCAATAACTTCAGCTACTGATACACGGCGTTCTTCAACCGGGTAACCCCATTCACGTGCAAGGGTTAAAACAGTATCGCGGGTTACGCCATCTAAAATAGTATCGCGGGTTGATGGGGTAACCACTTTGCCATCCAATACAAATATTACGTTGGCCGCGCCCATTTCTTCTACAAATTCGTGGTTCTTGGCATCGGTCCAAATTAGTTGGTCAAAGCCTTCTTCAGTTGCTTTTTTAGCCGGTAACATACTACCGCCATAGTTGCCTGATGATTTAGCATAGCCCATACCACCTTCGGCCGAGCGGGTGTAATGATTTTCAATTTTCACCCTTAATGTTTTTGAAAAATATGGTCCAACCGGGCATAGTAAAACCATGTATTTATAGGTAGTTGATGGCGCTACGCCCAAAAACGGATCGGTAGCGAACATAAACGGCCTGATGTACAAAGCATGATCAGGTTGTGTAGGGATCCAGTCGCGGTCAATATCTACAACAGCGGCTAAACTTTGTAAAAATATATCTTCGGGCAGGGTAGGCATACAAAGCCTTTCTGCCGATTTGTTAAAACGTTGCGCGTTTTTATCCGGACGGAAGATAGATACTGTTCCATCTGCATGTTTGTAAGCCTTTATGCCTTCAAAAAATGATTGTCCGTAATGTAATGATGAAATTGCCGGGCTTAAACTGACATCGCCATAAGGGACTATTTGAAAATTCTTCCATTCGCCATCGGCATAATCGGCCACAAACATGTGGTCGGAAAATGTTTTTCCAAATGGCAGGTTGTTAAAATCCGTTTCTGCTAAGCGAGAATGCGGTGTCTTAGTGATCTTGATGTCCAGTGTCTCAGTCATGGCCTTATGATATAATTGATTGCGAAAATGGCAAGGTAGGAATTTTTGTTTGAAATAATGTAGGTTTAAGTCTTAAAACCATATCATGAAGTTGATTTTATTTATAACATTATTTTTTCTACATATTGGGAATAATGGTCAAAAGCAGTCCCATGCGGTATTTAATGTAATGACCTTTACAGATGTTCCTAAAAACATGGAAGGATGTGGTGAAAACTTATTTTTAAATAAGCATGATGAAAAAGCAGCAAAGTTTATTTTTTATACAGATTATGATAGGGCATTAATTTGCATTGACAATAAAATGATTTTAATAAAAGGTAATGAATCTAATAATAAAACGAGTTCATCATTTTCTAATAATGATTACCAGGTGGTAATTAAATATTTGAAAGAAAAAACAACAGGAGATGAAGACTACGATATAAAAAGTGCAACTATGATTATAAAATATCACTCAAAAATCATTTGGTCAAAAAATGTTATTGGGGGAGGTGGTTGTTAACCTTTTTTTAAACAATAATTACACTTGTTATAAGAATGAGATTACTGTTTCAGTTGTGAAACAAAATATGCAATTCGCTGAATAAATTCTCTTTACAAACGTTTTAAAATGGAACAAAAACTTCGATTTTTCATGTAAAAATGAATAAAAAACAGGCAAAAAATGCGTTTTTTTAGTCGATTTTTCGCTGAAAAACCCCCTTTTTTACTCGAAAAATGGTCAGAAAAGTGAGGTAAAAACTGCCTTTTTATTGCTTTTTAGGGCGTTTTTGAGGTCAAAAGTGTTCCAATTGTACCAAGTGTGTCAATCGTAAATTGTGGTACACTTACAAAAGATAGCCTAAAATCTATAAACCACTAACCTCTTTCAGTACTTTATCAACCCAATGCTTACCCCAATTTTCTACCTGTTCGTCATTCCATAAACTTGGATAAAAAATGCGTTTCTGAAAACGCGGAGGCAGGTACTTCTGCCAGTTGGTGCCACCGGTTGCCTTGATCTCTTCAGGTTCACGGTTAAGATAACGCACGGCAGATTTGTAATGCGATAGCGGCCAGTTTACATTTACGTTTATATCCAACTGGCGTAGTTCATCTTCCAGTTCATTAGTCGTTTGTCCGCTGTGTTTAAACTGCTGTAATAAGGCGTTAAAATTGGTTTCAGTAGTAGCTCTGCCTAGCTCAATAAAGGTTTTGGCATATTTCTGTTCAAACTGTTTTAGGGTTAAAGTTTTTTTGCCGGTGGCGAGTTCCGTAGCGCCCGATTTCCAGTATAAATGCTCAAACTGATCCTCTATAGAGACACCACGCAATTCCTCACGCTTATCTTTGGCTACCAGGTTAATAAAATCCGAAGCATATATCTCAATCATCCGGTATTGGCCCGATTGGAATCCGCTGGCAGGTAATAACGACATCCTGAACTTTAAAAACTGCTCTTTTTCCATCCCATCCACCATAATCTCGAAGGAGTGGGTCAATGCTTCAAAATAGCGGTTGATGCGTTTTAAGCGTGCCATGAAAAAGTCGATGGTTAAGGGTTGCGCAGCTACAATTTGCTTACACTCGTGCAATGCAAGCTTAAAATAAAGCTCGGTTATTTGGTGATAAATGATGAATATCTCCTCATCAGGGAAAGGTGTTTTAGGGCTTTGCAGGCTGAGTAAGGTATCCAGATGGATATAATCCCAATAGGTTAAAAAATCAGCATAAAGCAGGCCATCTAAATAGGAAGGCATATCCTGCCCCATGGCTTCATATTTTTCTTGTAGGCGGGTCAGGCGCTCTTCAATTTCGGGAGAGAAATTCATAGTCAAATGTAGGAAGTTTTGTTTGTTTATGGAGATGGTAAAACTTCAATTATAAATGATGATTAAGTAAAGCGATTGCAACAAAACAGCGTTTGGTGTGTTGCTATATTATATAATAAAGAGCGCAACCATGATAAAGAAAATACTAATAGGCGTTGATGACAGCAAATATGCCGAAGCCGCCGCCAAATACGGATTTGATCTTGCCGAATCACTTAATGCTCATGTTGGCCTGGTAAATATTATTGAACCTGTGGCTATATCAATGCCTATTAACGGTGCGAATGAAATATTAGGAACACCTTTATATGGTTTAAACGGAGCAGAGGATGATAACATTATAAAAGCGCAAACCCAGGTATCGGAAAGTATAATAGAAAATATAACTCAAAAATATGCTGGCAAATTACAGGTAAGCCATTATAACGAGTATGGTTCTACAGGCGAGGGTATCCTCAGCTGTAGCCGTGAGTTTAAAGCCGACATAATTGTAATCGGAACGCATAACCGTTCAGGACTTGACCGGTTATTCTCCAGCAATATTGCTGAGTATGTTGTTAAGCATTCGGTGATACCGGTACTGGTGGTGCCAACGAGGGAGTGATGAGCGCAATACCGGCTTCATCAATATGCACATGGCATTGTTCCACAGAAATATGATGTTTAAATTTTTGGATAGGCTCAATCCAATCCCTCGAGGTAAAAACCGGGGCCTGAATATTTACTGATTCTACTAAAACTTCTTCGCCATCAAGAATCAATCGCCAACACTGTTCAACACCGTCGCTATCGGTGTTATAACGTATCCGGACAAGGGTTACATTTCTATTCATCGGTTATAATAAAAGGTCAATTCAGTGCAAATGTACTGAATTGTTTTTGTCATATAACCCAATCAATCAGTAACATACTTAGTACAATAGCCTGAATTTTATGGTTTGTTCAATAGCTTTCAACTCATTTAAAACCTGGGTATCATAACCCGATTCCACATCGGTAATTACATAACCAATCTGAGGATTGGTTACCAGGAACTCACCCACTATATTAATGTTATGGCGAGCAAATACATCATTTATTTTGGCTAGTATACCCGGTACGTTTTTGTGGATGTGTATCAGCCTGTGCGCGTTGTTAATACGCGGAGGTTGAAGATCGGGGAAATTGCAGCTGGTATGTGTTTTACCCTCGTTCATAAATGCCATTACCCGTTTAGGGATAAAATCATCATTGCGGGGGTTATGCTTAGGATCATCAAAAATAATAATACCGTTTTCGCAGGCCGCTTCAGCCAATTTGCGACTGCTTATTTTTCCGAAAATACCAATCACTTTTAGCCTGCCTGCATTTTGCAGTTGCTCGGGTGTTGGCTGGTTTTCTTCATCACAAAACAAAATACCGGCTTCTTCCAGGTATTTATCCTCTATGCTTTCACGCTGACGAATGTTGTAGCCCTCTTTACGCATTTGCGCTAAGGCATCTTCCTCTATATCGCCCACAACCAAACATTTTATGCGGTTTTTGGGGTACGATATGGCACGCGGCAATTTGTTGATGTATAGAAACTCATCAAAGCTCGGCGTAATGTGATCCGCTTTTTCGGCAACTGATTTACGCTCGATATTCTCGGTAAAAGCAAAGAACTTTTTAATCATGCCCGATTCCTTTAACTGGAAATCGGAATAACCATCGCCAATACCGAAAATCTCGCCCGGCAGATTAAGCTCTTTTAACAGTTTTACCTTGCCACCTTCTTGCGATAACGGGTTTTCACGATCATAACCTATAATGTTGCCATCATCATCAAACATAAAGGTGTTGGCGTAAATATTTTCCTTTTTGATATGATACTCGGTAACTACCGGGGTAATAAATTCCTTAAACCCGCCGGACACAATCAAAACCTTATCCTGGTGATTTTTAAAGAAGATAGTATTGCGTGAGAAAGAAGTAGATACCTTCTTTTTTAGATGTGTGATCAGCTGCTTTAGATGCTCACGATTGGCTTGCAGTAGCTTAACACGAGCTTCCAGACTTTGAGTGAATGATAAACGGCCCTCCATAGAGGCGTTCGTCAGGTCATCAATTTGCTGGTATATTTTTTCCCTGTCGGGATGATTTTTTAACGATATGCGGGCTAATTCGTCCAAAGCTTCAACCTGCGTAAATGTGCTGTCGAAGTCGATAATAAAATATTGATCCATTGAGTAGTGTGCAGCTTGTACTTTGATGTGCAAAAATGCGGATGTGCAAATGTGCGAAAAATGAGCGAGAGGGCAGTTAATATTTCTAACAAAAGCCGTTACCGACTGAAATTATTGCAAATTTAATACTATTTTTTCAAAGCTTCACACACCTCTTTAACCGTCTCACTAATCGGCTTAAACTCAATCCCTATAGCAGCTTTAATTTTAGAGTTATCGTAATTGTTAGTTAGCGATGCCGTTTGTGCGGCAACTTTATCCATCTTTGAATCACCACCGGTAATAGTAGCTAATACAGTTGCGCTGCGCCATACTAATCCCATAACCCAGGGTTTTGCCAGCATAGATGGTCGTTCCAACCCAAAGCCATCCGCTATTTGGGAGGTGATGTTTTTGTAGCTGATGTTTTCCGCGCTGATAATATAACGTTCACTGCTGATTTCGCTGTTCATCAGGGCTATCATGCATTTGGCAACATCTTTAACATCAACAAATCCGCCTGTGCCTTGTGTATAAAATTTCAATCCCTTACGTACTGTTATAAATAATTGCCCGGTTCCGGCGGTGCCTGAGTTTGGGCCAATAATCAATGACGGGTTTACAATAACCGCATCCAATCCTTCGGCAATACCACGCCACACTTCCATTTCGCTGTGCAGTTTTGATATGGCATAACCGTCATCCTCGCTGGTCTCATCTAAATGAGTATTTTCATTAATTAGCTTGCCCGGCAACGCCTGGCCTATGGCGGCTATTGAACTCACGTGCAGCAATCGTATGCCACGCTCATTACATAGGTTCACAACGTTGGCTGTGCCTGTAACATTGGTGCGGATCATCGCTTGCTTATCCTTTTGCATTAAGGATACCCATGCTGCGCAATGATACGCTTGTGTTACGCCATCTAAAGCATCTTCTAAAGCGAAAATGTCCAGCATATCGGCATCAATCCACTCAATTTTATCGTGGTAGGGGATAAGTATTTGTGGTACAACCGAACTGCCGCGCTTGGTACAGCGAATAACATTACCTGCATTTACCAGTTGCATGGCGAGCTCCGAACCTAAAAAACCTGTAGCGCCTGTAACCAGTATCATATTTTATTAATATGCAGATATGCGTATGTGCAAATGTGCAGATTTTTTTGGATGTGCAGATATGTAAATGTGCGGATATGCAAATGAAATTAATTTATTAATCCCGCCAAATATTCAATTAGCAAAACAATCTGCATATTTGCACATCCGCACATTTGCAGATCAAGCACCATGTCATTATCTGATTTCTTTACACCTATCGATCTGGAAAAGATCAGCCCTAAAAAAGGATATTACACCAGTCATTTGGGTGATAAAATAAATCAGTATACCGATACTTTTCCAGAGTTAGGGGACAAATCCTTTGACATTGCTATTGTTGGTGTGCAGGATGATCGCAACGCGGTAAACAATTCGGGGTGCGGATTAGCGCCCGATTATGTACGCGAAAGATTATATTTATTAAACGAAGGCGGCTACAATACCAAAATCGTCGACCTTGGCAATATAAAAGCAGGGGCTACGGTTACTGATACCTACTTCGCGCTAAAAACAGTAGTTGCCGAGCTGATTAAATTAGATATTCTGCCAATAATTATTGGCGGTGGACAGGACCTTACCTATGCGCAATACATGGGTTACGAAGCCCTGGAGCAAAAGGTTGACTTGGTGATCGTCGATTCGCATTTTGATCTGGAAGATGATACTACGCCCGAAAGTATCGAGACAACATCCACATCATATCTCAACAAAATATTTTTGCACGAGCCTAATTACCTGTTCAACTTTAGTAACCTGGGTTATCAAACCTATTTTACAAGTCAGGCCGGGTTAAGGGTGATGGAAAAATTATACTTTGATGTGCATCGCCTCGGCAATTTAAGCGGGCAAATTGCCTATGCCGAGCCGATTATCCGCAATGCCAATATGGTGAGCTTTGATATAAGCGCCATCCGCTCATCAGATGCGATGGGTAATACCAACGCCACCCCAAACGGCTTTTATGCCGAGGAAGCTTGCCAGATATGCCGCTACGCGGGTTTTAATGATAAACTTACCTCAATAGGTTTTTATGAGTTTAACCCCGCCTATGATAATAACGGGCAAACTGCGATGTTGCTGGCGCAGATGGTATGGTATTTTATTGATGGCGTGTATAACCGTAAAAAAGATTTTCCGCTTAACCCAAAATCACAATACCTGATCTACAAAACCAGCCTTAAGCATGATGACCACGAGGTGGTATTTGTAAAAAGCAAAAAGACAGACAGGTGGTGGATGCAGGTACCTTACCCAAGCGGTGGCTCAAAAAACGAGCGCTCGCATTTAGTGCCTTGCAGTTACGATGATTATAAAATTGCCATTTCGGGCGAAATGCCTGATCTTTGGTGGCGTACTTACCAAAAACTAACCTAAGTACAATTCTATTCGTTTTTCACCGTTACACTGTTTAATAGTTTTTGTTTTTCATGAAAAAAATATTCTTTTCAATATTGGCTTTATTGCCTGTGTTAGCTTTTGCACAAACACCCGCTGCACATTCAGCAGCTGCGCCAACGGCCGAAACGCCTCAGTCTTTTTTATTGCAAACCAAAGTGGGTGATGTAAATGCCCCTGCCAAAGCTTTTTTAATATACCGTTTAGGCGCGAATAATGTTATCGACTCTACCGCTATAGTGAATGGTAATTTTGATTTTACCGGTTCAATCATCAATCCAACTAATGCTATTTTATTGATAGATCACAAAGGGGTAGGCTTTTCAAACCTGGATAAAGGAACCGATGCCTTAAGCTTTTACATCGAAAAAGGTAATATATCAATTGCTACCAGTACCGATTCTATTTCAAAAGCGGTAATTACCGGTTCGCCAATTAATGATGATAATAAAAAATTGATGGCCCAACTAAGGCCAATCCAACTTGCCGCCGAAAAATTATATACCGAAGCCAATTCGGCAACACAGGATCAGCAAAACTCAGCTGATTTTCAAAGCAGCATGGAAAGTAAGCGCAAGGATTTGGAACTGCAACAGAACGCCGCACTTGAAAAATTCATCAGGGAAAATCCTAAAAGCTATTTAAGTCTGCTTGCCTTAAGTGCATTAGGCCCCAAAATGGATCCGTCTGAACTAGAGCCTCTATACAATGGGCTTTCACAAAATTTAAAAGATATGGAAGGCGGCAAAATGATTAAAAAATCAATTGACGCCTTAAAACCCACCGAATTAGGCGCCACTGCTCCTGAATTTACACAAAATGACGTGAATGGCAACCCTGTTTCCCTTTCATCATTCAGGGGGAAATATGTACTGATTGATTTTTGGGCATCATGGTGCGGCCCTTGTCGCCAGGAGAATCCAAACCTGGTAAAAGCTTACAACAAGTTCAAATCAAAAAACTTTACCGTTTTAGGTGTTTCACTTGATAAAGCTGAGGCGAAGGATAATTGGATAGCTGCTATAAAAACAGATAGCTTAACCTGGACACAGGTCTCCGATCTTAATTTTTGGAATAATAAGGTGGCTATACTATATGCTGTACAATCAATCCCCCATAATTTCCTGATAGACCCAAATGGTAAAATAATAGCCAAAGATTTGCGCGGTAGCGACCTTGACGCTAAACTGACAGAGATATTTGGCAAAATGTAAGCATCATATCAATTATTTGTTATTTTTACAGCAGTACCCCGCTGACTGTAATTATTATTGATTAAATGAAAAAACTAATTTTATTGGCGTTGGTGGCAGCGCCCTCCTTGCTATTTGCCCAGGAAAACTTTGTGATAAAAGGTAAGGTTGGCCATATCAATATACCTTCCAAAATATTTTTAACTTATCGCGAAGGCACAAATACCATTACAGATTCATCAGCAGTAAAAGATGGTGCTTTTGATTTTAAAGGTCAGGTTAAAGATATTACCTACGCAAGCCTTGTAGTAGATTACAAAGGCGTTGGCATCCAAAATTTGGATAGAAAGGTACAACAGGATGTGCTGGTTGTTTATTTAGTAAATGGAACAACCGATATTAAAAGTGCTGATTCCTTATCAAAAGCAAAAGTAATCGGTACCAAGGTTAACGAGGATAACCAGAAGTTTAAAGTTTATACAAAATCAATTGCTGACGCGAACAAAGCATTAGATGCCGAGTATGAGGCAACGCCGAGTGAAAAGCGCACCAAAGAATTTAATGATTATATCGATAAAAAGGAAGATTCTATCTCTGTAAAAGAAAGGGCATTGGATTCATTATACATCCAGTCTAATCCTGATTCGTACATGAGCTTACAAGCTTTAAGAAGTATGGGCGGCCCTTATCCTGATTACACACAACTAGCTCCTGAGTTTGAAAAACTTTCACCGGCTCTGCGTGCCAGCAATGCAGGGGTGAAATACCAAAAATACTTAGATGTAATTAAGAGTGTGTCAGTAGGGCAAATAGCTCCTGATTTTGCTCAACCTGATACCAATGGGACCATGGTTAGCTTGTCATCATTCAAAGGCAAATATGTATTGCTTGATTTTTGGGCATCATGGTGTGGGCCTTGCCGCGCAGAGAACCCGAATGTGGTGAAAGCATTCAATACATATAAAGCGAAAAACTTTACTATACTAAGCGTTTCTTTAGATCGGCCGGGTAAAAAAGATAATTGGCTAAAAGCTATCCACAAAGATGGTTTAGCATGGAACCACGTATCCGACCTGAAATTCTGGGATAATGACGCAGCCAAATTATATGGCATACAAGCCATACCGCAAAACGTGCTAATTGACCCAAGCGGTAAAATTATAGCCAAAGATCTTTTTGGTGATGCATTGGAAAAGAAATTAGGTGATATTTTCGGAACGATGTAATTAGTCCGAATTCCGATAAGACAGAAAAGTCCGAAAGTATTTAGCTTTCGGACTTTTCTGTCTTATGCTTAATTTGAGAGTTAAGAAACTTCCCGACTTCTTCTATAACAAATCAAACCCAATATCTTTCCTGAAGTACATGCCATCATAATAAATACGGCTGGCATCGGCTGTTGCTTGTTGCAGTGCGGTAAACATATCGTTTTGTAGTGATGTAATAGCTATTACCCTGCCGCCTGATGTTTTGATAACATCGCCATCAACATAAGTTCCTGCGTGAAAAATATAAGAATCACGGATGTTTTCCATGCCGGTCATTACTTTATCTTTCAGGTATTCGCCGGGATAGCCGCCAGCAACCATCATTACGGTAGCTGCTACTTTGTTGGATATGATCAATTCTTTTTCGTTCAAATTGCCCTCGGCTACGCCCAATAGTAAATCCACAAAATCCGATTCTATCCTTGGCATAACGCTTTCGGTTTCCGGGTCGCCCATGCGGCAATTGTATTCTATCATGTATGGATCACCGCCGCAATTCATCAGGCCAATAAAAATAAAGCCTTTGTAGGATATGCCATCGTTTTTCAAACCCTCAATAGTAGGGATCACCATTCTGTCTTCAATCTTCTTCAAAAACGCCGCATCCGCAAACGGAACAGGTGATACAGAGCCCATGCCTCCGGTATTTAACCCGGTGTCACCTTCGCCAATACGTTTGTAATCTTTGGCTGATGGTAGCATTTTATAATTAGTGCCATCGGTCAACACAAAAACAGATAATTCAATACCTTGTAAAAATTGTTCAACTACTACTTTCGCGCTCGCTTCACCAAATTTAGCGTTGGTAAGCATTTCAATTAGCTCTTGTTGTGCTTCCTGTAAGCTGGTGCATATTAATACGCCTTTGCCTGCAGCTAAACCATCAGCCTTTAAAACAATGGGTAAGCCAATAGTAGGCAGGTAATCAAAACCTTCCTGCAAAGTTTCGCGGGTGAAGGTTTTTGATGCAGCAGCCGGGATATTGTGGCGCTCCATAAATTGTTTGGAGAAATCCTTGCTGCCCTCCAGTTGCGCGCCTTCGGCTTGCGGGCCGATAACCGGGATATGTTTTAATTGCTCATCATTCAAAAAGAAATCATGGATGCCTTTTACCAGCGGCTCTTCGGGGCCAACTAATACCAGGTTTATCGCGTTAGCTAAAGCAAATTGCTTAATACCTTCAAAATCGGTAACCTTAATATTAACGTTGGTGCCGTATTGACCGGTACCGGCATTGCCTGGGGCAATAAAAAGGTTTTTACATTTTTCGCTTTGCGATAATTTCCAGGCGAAGGCGCTTTCCCTTCCGCCCGAACCAAGGACAAGGATATTCATGGCGGCAAAGATAGCTTTTTTTGATGTGTGGATGTTATAGATGTGCAAATGTGCGGATATGCAAATGATATGAATTGTTATCTATGTCATCTAATCATTTACATTAAAATAATCTGCACATACGCACATTTGCATATCTGCACATCAACACAAATTCCTTACCTTTGCCTGCCATTATGACTTTTCGGATTGCTATGGCGCAATTGTTGAGTTCATACGATTTATATATCAGATTATAACATGTTAGATTTTATCAGTAAGCTTTTTGGAAGCAAATCAGAACGGGATGTAAAAAGCATTCAGCCTATAGTTGAGAAAATTAAGGCAGAATTTGCCAAACTCGGCGATATAAGCAATGACGAGCTCCGGGCTAAAACCATAACCTTTAAAGAAACTATAAGCACAGGGCTTTCTGGGATTGATGCTGAAATACAAGCAATTAAAGACCGGATAGAAAATGAGCCTGATTTAGATGTACATATCAAAGTTGAGCTTTATACCCAACTTGATAAGCTTGAAAAAGACCGTAACAAAGAGTTGGAAGATATATTGATGAATATATTGCCTGAAGCTTTTGCGGTAGTTAAAGAAACTGCCCGCCGTTTTGCCGGTAATAAAACTATTGAAGTTACTGCAACTGCTTTTGACCGTGAGCTTGCTGCCCACAAACCAAACGTTGTAATAAAAGGCGATAAGGCTATTCACCATAATACCTGGTTAGCTGCCGGTAACGAAGTTACCTGGGATATGGTTCACTATGATGTACAGCTGATTGGCGGTACTGTATTGCACCAGGGTAAAATTGCCGAAATGGCTACAGGTGAAGGTAAAACCTTGGTTGCTACCTTACCTGCTTACTTAAATGCACTAGCCGGCCAAGGTGTACACATTGTAACCGTGAATGATTACCTGGCACGCCGTGACTCGGAGTGGATGGGCCCATTGTACGAATTCCATGGTTTGGCTGTGGATTGTATTGATAAGCATGAGCCAAATTCAGAAGAACGCCGCAAAGCTTATTTAGCTGATATTACCTTTGGTACCAATAACGAGTTCGGTTTTGATTACCTGCGTGACAACATGACACGTAGTCCTGAAGAACTGGTCCAGCGCAAGCAACATTTTGCCATGGTGGATGAGGTTGACTCCGTGTTAATTGATGATGCACGTACTCCGTTAATTATATCTGGTCCGATCCCTCGCGGTGATGAGCATGAGTTTTATGAATTGAAACCACGTATCGAGCGTTTAATTAATGCCCAAAAAGCATATGTAAATGGTATATTAAACGAAGCAAAAGCACTAATTAACGAAGGTAAAATCGGAGTTGATGAGGGTGGCTTATCATTATTACGTGCTTTTAGGGGTTTACCAAAAAGCAAGGCATTAATTAAATTCCTGAGCGAAGGTGGTAACAGGCAGCTATTACAAAAAACCGAAAACTACTACATGCAGGATTCCAGCAAGGAAATGCATAAAGTAGATGCCGAATTGTTTTTTGTTATCGACGAAAAAAATAACCAGGTTGAACTGGCTGAAAAAGGTATTGAGTTAATCACCTCATCCGGTGAAGATCCTCATTTCTTCGTGATGCCCGATGTAGGCTCAGAAATTGCTCACATTGAAAAATCAAATATCCCGGCAGAAGAAAAAATTGCCCAGAAGGATGAATTGATGCGCGACTTCTCTATAAAATCAGAACGTATACACTCGGTTAACCAGTTATTAAAAGCATATACTTTATTTGAAAAGGATACCGAATACATCCTTGATGATGGAAAAGTGAAAATTGTTGATGAGCAAACCGGCCGTGTATTGGATGGTCGCCGTTACTCCGATGGTTTACACCAGGCAATTGAGGCTAAAGAAAATGTTAAGGTTGAGGATGCCACACAAACAATGGCAACCATCACCCTTCAAAACTACTTCCGTATGTACCACAAACTTTGCGGTATGACGGGTACTGCTGTTACTGAAGCAGGTGAGTTTTGGGAAATATACAAACTGGATGTGGTTGAAATACCAACCAACACCCCGGCAAGCCGTGCAGATATGCAAGATTTGGTTTACCGTACCGTTCGCGAAAAGTATAATGCAGTAGCCGACGAGATTGTAAACTTAACCCAGGCAGGCAGACCGGTATTGGTGGGTACTACATCGGTAGAAATATCAGAATTATTGAGCCGCATGCTTAAACTGCGCGGTATTAAACATAACGTACTGAATGCCAAAATGCACCAGAAAGAGGCCGATATTGTGGCTGAAGCAGGTAAAACAGGCACGGTAACCATTGCTACCAACATGGCTGGCCGTGGTACGGATATAAAATTAGGTGCAGGCGTTAAGGAAGCAGGTGGTTTAGCCATTGTAGGTACCGAAAGGCATGAGTCCCGCCGTGTGGATAGGCAGTTACGTGGTCGTGCAGGTAGACAGGGTGATCCGGGATCGTCGCAATTCTTTGTGTCGTTAGAGGATAACCTGATGCGTTTATTCGGTTCTGAGCGTATCTCAAACCTAATGGTGCGTATGGGCGTTGAAGAAGGCGAAGTAATCCAGCACTCGATGATCTCAAAATCTATCGAGCGTGCGCAGAAGAAAGTAGAAGAAAATAACTTTGGTGTACGTAAACGTTTGTTAGAGTATGATGATGTGATGAACTCACAACGTACTGTTATCTATTCAAAGCGTAAAAATGCTTTATTTGGCGATCGCCTTGATGTGGATTTGAGCAACACCATTTTTGATGTAGTTGAGGATGTGGTTACCGAATACAAAGAGCAGAATAATTTTGAAGGCTTACAGCTGGAGATAATTCGTTTGTTCTCTTTGGATATTGAGCTCAGTCATGACGATTTTACTGCCTCATCGGTTGATAGCTTGACCGATTTGATATATGCTGAGGCGATGGGCTTTTACAAACGTAAAGCTGAAGCAATAGCCCAACAAGCATTTCCGGTTTTAAAGGATGTATATGATACCCGCGGCCAGTATGTAGAAAACATTATAGTGCCATTTACCGATGGTGTACATGGTTTACAAATTGCTGTTCCGCTTAAAAAGGCTATTGATAATCACGGTTTAGAAGTATTTAAATCATTCGAAAAGAACGTTACTTTAAGCGAGATTGATGACTCATGGAAAGAGCATTTACGCGAGATGGATGAGTTAAAGCAATCTGTACAAAACGCGGTGTACGAACAAAAAGACCCTTTGTTGGTTTATAAATTTGAGGCTTTCGAATTATTCAGGAACATGCTTGCAGCCGTGAATAAAGAGATGGTGAGTTTCCTTTTCAGAGGAGGTATTGCGGTGCAACAACAGCCTGATGAAATTCGCGAAGCAAAACCATTGCCACGTACTGATTTGAAACAAATGCGTACATCAAAACCAGAATTGGCTACCGAAACTAACGGTGTACCAACCATGACCGATACCCGCGAAGTGCAGAAACCAACTCCTATTAGAGTAGAGCAAAAAACTAATAGGAATGATCCTTGTCCTTGTGGTAGCGGCAAAAAGTTTAAAAACTGCCACGGCCAGGGCCAGGCATAAAAAGTTGTTGATGAAGAGTGGGGTATCTGTTTGGAGAACTGTATTCGCCGTGTCGATAAAATGTGCGGTATTTATTGGCTTGCTTAGTCTGCCTGCCTTAGTATTAGCGCAAACGCGTGGTAAGGTAGAAGTGGATAGAGACCCAAAAGTTGATTCGCTTATCGGTAATTATTTGGTAGGAGGGGGTAAAACCAATACTGGTGAACCCGCTTCTTCGTCTTCAAATGGTTACCGGATACAAATATTCAGCGGATCTGACCGGAAGCAAGCTTACAACGTACAGTCGAAATTCCAAAACAGGTTTCCCGATACGCATACCTATTTATCCTATCGCGATCCAAACTTTAAAGTAAAAGTGGGGGATTTCAGGTCGCGCATAGAAGCTGAAAAAATGGTTGAAGAAATGAAGCCTGCTTTTGGCGGACTTTTCATCGTATCCGAAAAAATAAACCTCCCAAAACTCGATACAGAATAATGAAAGAGAAGATACAGGACTTAGCCAAAACTATTTTTGATGATGTGGTAGCCAATCGCCGCCACCTGCATTCTCATCCTGAACTTTCATTCCACGAAGTTGAAACTTCGGCTTTTATAGCTAAAAAATTAGACGAGTTAGGTTTAGCTTACGAGCGCATGGCCGATAATGGTTTGGTTGCCCTGATAAAAGGCGAAAAACCATCTGATCAGGTTGTAGCCCTGCGCGCCGATATGGACGCGTTGCCAATATTGGAAGCTAACGACGTTCCTTATAAATCGCAAAATACAGGCGTTATGCACGCTTGCGGGCATGACGCGCATACCTCATCATTATTAGGTACAGCCAAAATATTAACCAGCTTAAAAAGCGAATTTGGTGGTACTGTTAAACTGATATTTCAACCTGCGGAAGAAAAGTTACCTGGTGGTGCCTGTTTAATGATTAAAGAAGGTGTTTTACAAAACCCAACACCACAGGCTGTTATCGGGCAACATGTGATGCCATTTATAGATGCCGGTAAAGTAGGTTTCCGTGCGGGTAAATATATGGCCTCTGCTGATGAGATTTATGTCACCGTAAAAGGTAAAGGCGGACATGCAGCGCAACCACAACAAAATATTGACCCGGTATTAATTACCGCGCATATTTTAACTGCTTTGCAACAAGTAGTAAGCAGGTTTGCTGATCCTAAAACACCATCGGTTTTATCGTTTGGCAAAGTGATAGCAAATGGAGCTACCAATGTTATTCCTAACGAAGTTTATTTGGAGGGCACCTTCCGTACCATGGATGAAGCATGGCGCGCGGAGGCCCACATCAAAATGAAAAAACTTGCTGAAGGTATTGCTGAAAGCATGGGCGGCAGCTGCGATTTTAACATTATGAAAGGCTATCCTTTTTTAGTGAACGAAGAAAAACTAACCGCGTCAGCCCGTGGTTTTGCTGTGGAATATTTAGGCAAAGAAAATGTACTCGATCTGGATATTTGGATGGCTGCGGAAGATTTTGCCTATTACTCACAGGTAGCGGATTCATGCTTTTACCGTTTAGGTACCCGCAACGAAAGCCGTGGTATTACTTCATCGGTACACACACCAACTTTTGATGTGGAAGAATCAGCACTGCGATTAAGTACTGGTTTAATGGCTTATTTAGCTGTTAAACAGCTAGGGAATTAAAAGATTTTAAAACCATGTCATTGCGAGCGAAGGGCGGCAAACTCGTAGTTAACATGGCGAACAATGCAAGCTACGAGTTTGCTTCGTCGTTCCTCCTCGCAATAACATAGAAGAATAAACATGGTTAAAAAGATAATATTCTCCTTATTCTTCATCACCATCAGTTACTGCTCTTTTGCGCAACAACCTCGCTACAACCCCGATACTATCCGCACCATTGTTATTGATTCCGTTGTTAATATCCACTCCCACAAATTAAATGTGCAGGATTTTATTGATGCCGTGCTTGCGGATACCAGCTTCTTTCAGGCGTTTCGCAACATGAAGAAGTATTCTTTTATCGGCGAGAACTACATCTACACTTACGATAAGAATAATAAGATAAACGGAAAGGTATACCGCAAATTCAAACGTATTGAGTCAGGTGGTAAACAAACCATTGATTATATAGCCAAACGTGATAGTGGCAATGTGTACAAAAAGGACGGTAAGTACCAACTGTACACCGTAAATATGTTCGACTACATATTTATGAATGCTTATAAGTCTGGCTATGGTTCAGGGTCGATGATCCAGGGCAAACCGGATAGCAAAGATCAATCCTATAAAGACAAACTCAAGATATTAATTTTCGCGCCGGGACATAGAGTGGATGGTATCCCGTTTATCAGCAATAAAACTGAAATATTCTCGCCGGATATGCGGCCATTGTATGACTACCAATTCGCGCGTGGAACTTATTTAGATTCTATCCCTGTTTACCGTTTCAGGGTGGTACAAAAGGCCAGCACTTCTAATAGCGATGTAGTGATTAAAGAACTCACCACTATTTTTGATACCCGCACCTTCCAGATATTAGGCCGCTATGTTAATATCCAATATCACAATATGTTTATTGATCTGGATGTAAAGATGAACATGGAACTTGATAAGTTTAATGTCGATTTAGTGCCCACTAAAATTACCTATCAAGGCGACTGGAATATCCCGTTCCATAAAGATGAGAAAGCAAGCTTTTTGATTGTGCAGAAGGAGTATACAAAGTAGTTCTTTAACTTTTGTCATTGCGAGGAACGAAGCAATCGCGAACTATGCAAGGTCGCTTTTCTCCGTGCGATTGCTTCGTTCCTCGCAATGACATTGTTGTTATTAAAACTCCGCGTTTTTCGGAAACCTTGGGAAAGGGATCACATCCCTGATGTTGCCCATGCCGGTAACAAACAGTACCAAACGCTCAAAGCCCAAACCAAAGCCAGCATGCGGACAAGCGCCGAACCTGCGGGTATCTAAATACCACCAAAGTTCATCTTTAGGTATACCCATCTCGTCCATGCGTTGCTCCAGTTTGTCTAAACGTTCCTCACGTTGCGATCCGCCTACAATTTCGCCAATGCCAGGGAATAATATATCCATGGCACGTACGGTTTCTCTGCCTTGCGCATCAGGCTCATTCTGGCGCATGTAGAAGGCTTTAATATCTTTAGGGTAATCGGTTAGGATAACCGGTTTTTTGAAGTGTTTCTCTACCAAATAACGCTCATGTTCTGATTGCAGATCAGTGCCCCAGCCTTCAACAGGGTATTGGAACTTTTTCTTTTTATTTGGGGTTGATTCTTTTAATATGCCGATAGCTTCGGTATAAGTCAATCGCTCAAAATCGTTATCCAAACAAAATTGCAGCTTGTCTAATAACGACATATCCGAGCGCTCGTTCTGAGGTTTCTGTTTTTCTTCCTCCTCTAAACGCTGACTTAAAAACTCAATATCTTCCTTGTTTTTATCCAAAGCATAACGGATCACATATTTCAGTAATTCTTCTGCCAGATTCATGTTATCAGTCAGATCATAAAAAGCCATTTCTGGCTCTATCATCCAAAACTCGGCAAGGTGACGGGTGGTGTTCGAGTTTTCCGCACGGAATGTTGGTCCGAACGTATAAATATCACTCAAAGCCATCGCGCCAAGCTCACCCTCTAACTGACCGGAAACGGTAAGGTTGGTCGGCCTGCCGAAGAAATCTTGTTTGAAATCTATTTCGCCATCTTCTGTTTTTGGTGGATTAAGCAGATCAAAGTTAGTTACATGGAAAGTTTCGCCCGCACCCTCCGCATCCGATGCGGTAATGATTGGTGTATGCAGGTAAACAAATCCTTTCTCCTGAAAAAACTGGTGAACCGCGAAAGAAAGACTATTACGCACACGGAATATCGCCCCAAAAGTGTTGGTGCGAAAACGTAAATGCGCAATCTCCCTTAAAAACTCCAGGCTATGTTTTTTAGGCTGAAGCGGGTATTTTTCAGGATCGCTATCACCCAAAATTTCAATTTCAGTAGCTTTAACTTCTACCGTTTGTCCTTTACCTAATGATGCTACTAATTGACCAACCACGCTTATCGCGGCGCCGGTGGTAATGCGTTTTAAGATGGCAGGATCAGTATTCTCAAAATCAACAACAACCTGTATATTATTATTAGTTGAGCCATCATTTAAAGCTATGAACTGATTATTACGGAAGGTACGTACCCACCCTTTAACGGTTACCTCAATATCGGTTTGTTCACTTTGTAGTAATGCTTTAATTTTTGTGCGCTGGCCCATGAATATTATATTTTGAGTGGCAAAAATACAATTATTTGATTTATTGTCTGAACTCGAATTTGTTGAATTTGAGAATTTGGAGGATGATTGACGCCATATTTATTCGATTAATCCATAAATTCTCTCAATTCCGGTTCATACATTGTTTAAGTTTGAAACTTATCCACTATCAATGAATCCGAAACTGAGCCTGGCTATAGGCGTTTTATGTATTTCGTTCTCGCCTATATTTGTGAAGTTGGCTGGGGTTTCGCCGCTTGGCGGGGCATTTTACCGGGTAGCGGTTGCCTGGGTTTGCCTGGTGCCTTTTTGCATCATCAAAAACAAATTACGGGTTAACCGAAAGCAACTCATTATCGCTTTAATTGCAGGTGTCGTGTTTGCTTCGGATGTGGCAGTTTGGAATATATCCTTATTAAAAATCAGCGCTACCGTATCAACCCTAATCGCCAACCTTGCCCCGGTTTGGGTGGGATTGATCAGCTACTTTTTGTTTAAAAAGAAGTCGGGTAAGTTATTCTGGGCAGGTACGTTCATTGCCATTTGCGGCATGGTTGTGTTGGTAGGCTATCAGCATATTTTACATTTGGAATTAAATACAGGTATTCTATTAGCTACATTAGCCAGCCTGTTTTATGCTATCTATATTCTCATTACCAAAAATATAATGGCGGACATTGATGTGTTTTCCTTCATGTTTTACAGCATGTTGAGCGCCAGCCTATTTTTGCTGATAATCAATTGCTTTATGGGGAACGATATTATCCATCTATCCTCAAAAGTTTGGTTATGTTTTATCGGGATGGGGCTAGTTTGCCAGTTAGCTGGTTGGCTGACGATCAATTATTCATTGCGCTATCTCGAATCAACTAAAGTAGCCATCACGCTATTGAGCCAAACGGTATTTGCAGGATTAATGGCTGCTGCCTTTTTAAGCGAACGGTTGGAATTGAACGAGATAATCGGCAGTGTAATTGTGCTGGCGGGAATTGCCATAACATTTTTAAAGCCAAAACCAACTACAGTTTAATTGCTAAACAACGCATAAAATTTGCCAAGCCTGAATTTAACTGCAGTTGTATCGGTGCCGGGAGTAAAATTGGTTATCTTAAATTTTAATACAAATTCGCCATATAAACTATTTGCACCATATACACTTGTAGCGGTTTTATTGTATTGTGCATTTAATGTATCAGGTGCAGAGGTATCTAACTTATAAGTGTTAATAACGGCGCCTTTATTAAGTGTATAATACGAAGCTGTGTAGTTTTTAATCGGAGTTAATGATGATCCAAGAGATTTGTATTCAAATTTTACCTTTAGGATGTCCGAATCTGTTTTGCCATAAAAAGTAATCGAATCGTTGCTAACCGTGTCAATCATTTGTGATACCCAGTAGGTCGAGTTCTTCATACCCAAAACTAAAGGCACAATGTTAGCGCCGCAACAAGTTCTAGGATTTGATTTTTCGCAAGCGATAAACGACATAATTATCAAGCCGATAAGAGGAACGCTTAGTTTTTTCATGGTATATGGCCTTAGGTCTGTGTTAAGTAAATATAGGAATTAGTGACCATCAAACAATATCTCGTACTTATTTAAAAAACCGCTAAATAAATTTAAATTTATCAACGTGATAAAGGCAAACCACAGATTTGCCCTACATTTGCAATTACGCATGATAACAAAACCTACCATCGACAGAATAATGGAAGCCACCGACATAGTGGAGGTGATAGGGGATTTTGTGCAATTAAAAAAGCGGGGTGCTAATTACGTAGGCCTATCGCCGTTTGCAAACGAGCGTACACCATCGTTCACGGTATCGCCGGTTAAGGGTATTTTCAAGGATTTTTCAACAGGTAAAGGCGGTTCGGCGGTTACTTTTTTGATGGAACTGGAAAAATTTACTTATCCTGAAGCTTTACGCTGGCTGGCAAAAAAGTACAGCATCGAGATTGAGGAAACGGTTGAATCACCCGAGCATCGTGAAGCAGATAATCATCGCGAAAGCTTAATGATCGTCACTGGTTATGCTGCCAAGTTTTTCCATGAAAGTTTATTAGATACCGAAGAAGGTAAAAATATAGGCCTTAGCTATTTTAAGGAACGTGGCTTTAGTAAAGATACCATTACCAAGTTTGAGTTAGGCTACTCGCCCGACCAATGGGAGGCATTTACCGGTCAGGCCATAAAAGAAGGCTATAAACAAGAGTTTTTAGAAGAAAGCGGACTTTCTGTTAAGCGCGATAACGGATCGCTGTACGACCGTTACAGGGGGCGTGTGATGTTCCCGATCCATAGCTTCTCGGGAAGGGTGATTGCTTTTGGTGGGAGAACCTTAAAAAACGATAAAAATATACCTAAATATGTAAACTCGCCAGAATCGGAGATCTACCATAAATCAAGCGTTTTATACGGCTTGTACTTTGCCAAGAAAGCAATACGTGAGGACGATAACTGTTATCTGGTGGAGGGTTATGCCGATGTTATCTCGGTTCACCAGGCAGGGATTGAAAATGTGGTGGCCTCATCGGGTACTTCGTTAACGGTTGAGCAGATTAGGCTGATGGGGCGCCTCACTAAAAATATCACCATATTATATGATGGCGATGCGGCTGGTATAAAAGCATCGTTGCGTGGTCTGGATTTGATTTTGGAGGAAGGCCTGAACGTAAAAGTGGTGCTTTTCCCTGATGGGCATGATCCGGACTCCTACGTGCGTAAAGTAGGTACCAGCGCATTCAAAAAATACATTGAGGATACTAAAAAGGATTTTATCCTTTACAAAACAGACTTATTGCTTAAAGATGCAGGTAATGATCCCATAAAAAAAGCGGAAGTTATCCGCGAGATAGTGGAGAGTGTTGCCAAAATACCGGATTCTATCAAGGCATCGGTATTTATACAGGAGTGTAGTTATATATTGAAGATTGATGAGCGAGCGCTGCTATCTGAACTTAATAAAATTCGTGCCGCGAAAGCTAAAAAGGATTCGCAGCAGTCGTCGTCATCATCTTATTCAAATTATTCAAAACCAGCAGAACCCCCTGCGGAAATAAATTGGGATGAACCCGCTGAAAAGCAGGAAAAGGACGAGGATAGCCAGGAGAAGGAAATCATCCGCCTGCTGTTGATGTATGGCAACCGAATGATTGATTGGGATGGTATTGCAAATACCTATATCGGTCCGTTTATGATTGCCGAATTGAGTGATGTGGAATTTGATCATCCTACCAGCAAAGCATTTGTAGAAATTTATAGCAAAGAAGTAGAAAATGGCGTTTTGCCGGATGAACAGCACTTTATCCACTATCCTGATAAGGATATTGTGGATTTGACAGTAAACCTCATCTCCACAAAATATACCCTGAGCGAAAACTGGTACGAGATGCACCGTATTTTAGTGCCCGATGAGCAGGTGAATATGAAAGCCACTATTTTAGGTGCTATATTTCACCTTAAAAAACAAAAGGTGGGTAAAATCCTCCAAAACCTGCGTAAAGAACTCCAAAAAACGGATGTAGAAGCCGACCAGGAAATTTTACTGAGCCAATATATCCACATGAAGAAGGTGGAGAAAACCATATCCGATTATTTAGGTTCTGTTATATTGAAATAATGGCGGTACACCTGGAGTTGGGTCGCAAGGGCGAAAGTTTGGCCAAAACACATTTGGAAAATGCCGGTTATGAAATACTGGACGAAAACTGGACCCACGGCAAAGCCGAAGTTGACCTGATTGCATACAAAGACAAGGTTATTATATTTGCTGAGGTGAAAACCCGCACCGGCAATGCTTTTGGCGAGCCGGAAGATTTTGTTCATGCCCGCAAACAAAAGTTGCTGGTATCCGCGGCAGATGAATATATTTACCTGATGGATCATAAGGGAGATGTGCGGTTTGATATCATCTCCATTTTATTTGATAAGCAAGCGAATTATACACTAAAGCATATAGAAGATGCGTTTTGGCCTCATGCCACTTAATACTATGAACAATAAATTTAAATTACTTTTAGCTGCTGTTGTATTGGTGGCCTTTGGTTGTAAACATAAAATAGAAGATAATTCATTAAGTCTTTCTCCCGAAGCCGGCACTTCCTATAAACAAGGTGATAAGGTTAATTTAAAGCTGCATTACGCTAATGACTCCACACCGGATTCGATAGTGTATTTTATTGATTCTACCAGGATCGGTTCGCTAAAAGATTCATCTGCATTATCAGTTAAAACAGATAGTATGTTATTAGGTCCGCGTGTATTTACGGCCAAGTTTTATCAGGGTGGAAAAAGTGTGGATGCATCAACAAACATTGTTTTATTTGCTGCCAAAGCACCTGAAGAATACACTTTTAAAATAATCAAGAAGTTTCCGCATGATACTAGCGCATATACTGAAGGATTATTATATCAAGACGGTTTCCTTTATGAAAGTACAGGTGGCACGGGAGCCTCAGTATTACGTAAGGTAGATCTGGAAACAGGCAAAACAGTGCAAAAGGTAAAAATTGATCCTAAGCTTTTTGGTGAGGGGTTTGCCATTATTGGCGATAAAATTTTAATGCTTACTTACAAGCAGCCAGAAACAGCTTTTGTATTTGATAAAAACACATTCAAGATTATCAAAACTTTTATTAACAATGTTGGCGTTGAAGGATGGGGTATGACTTTCGACGGCAAAAAGATCTATTTTGATGATAGTACCAATCGAATTTGGTTTTTGGATAAGGATACTTACAGAGAATCCGGATATATTGATGTTTATGATGATAAACACGCCATAGATTCAGTGAATGAACTGGAATACATCAACAATAAAATATATGCTAATATTTATCAGAAAGATACTATAGTAGTCATCGACCCTAAAACCGGCGCGGTGCTGCAAAGGGTTGACATGAAAAATCTTTGGCCTGCGAAAGACCGCCCTGCACATTTTGATGATGATGGAAACAATGTGTTAAACGGCATAGCCTGGGACGAAAAAGGTAAACGCCTTTTTGTAACCGGTAAAAAATGGCCGTATTTGTATCAGGTTGAGTTTGTGAAGAAATAACACAGTTAAGAAATTAATTGCCAACCATATTTATTCATAAAGTCATTAACCTCGTCATCAAATGTTTTTTTTGAATGATGCACTTCCTGATTTTTAATATATTGAATAACGGTTTCCACTTGTGATTCGCTTACCGATACTGCGAAGTAATCATCCTGCCATATAAACTTTCCTGAGGTGAGATTATTCTTGTTAATCCAGAATGAGGATTCACCTTTTATAAGTTGACTTATTTTGGAGATGCTTTGATCTTTTCCTAATGAAATAAGGCAATGAATATGTTCGGTATATCCATTTATTGCTTGCAGATAAATGTCTTTCTCCTTGCTGTTTTCAATGATGTGACTGATGAGGTTTTGCCTTAATTCTTTATTAAGTAAAGGTTCGCGGTTTTTAGTTGCAAAAACTAAATGCACCCAAATTTTCACAAATGACATGGTCTAGATTTTTGTTTAAATATAATCATTGTGATGGGGTTCGGCTAAAGCCGGAAATTTTTATTTGTTATCCGCCCCATAAATGGGACGGCAATGATAGTACTGTTTATTCTTCATTGCTGATAAAATAGAATAAGAAAGATTTTAGTTTTACCTAACAATAAGCTATTCTAAAATCATTGCCGTTGGCTTCAGCCAACGGATAAAAGGGGCAATAATTCCCGGCTTTAGCCAAAGCATAAGCAACAAAAAAAGCCTGAAGAATATTCTTCAGGCTTCAATATAAATAGCAGATAATTACCTCCAAGCCTTATATTGATTAATCAACCCATTGGTTGATGCATCATGGCTGCTGATCTCAGCATCATTTTTCAATTCCGGTTGAATTTTTTGGGCCAATTGTTTACCCAGTTCCACACCCCATTGATCAAAGCTGTAAATGTTCCAGATAATACCCTGAACAAATATTTTATGCTCATACATGGCTAGTAAAGAGCCTAAGCTGCGTGGGGTGATCTTCTTCAATAAGAAAGAGTTTGTAGGGCGGTTGCCATCAAACTCTTTAAACGGAGCCAGTTTATCAATCTCTTCCTGTGATTTACCTGATGCCTTTAACTCGGCAATTACTTCATCAATGGTTTTGCCGTTCATTAATGCCTCTGTTTGGGCAAAAAAGTTCGACACCAATAACATGTGATGATCACCTAATGGATTATGAGATTGTGCAGGAGCTATAAAATCACATGGGATCATTTTAGTTCCCTGATGTATCAGTTGGTAAAAAGCATGCTGACCGTTAGTGCCGGGCTCCCCCCAAATAATCGGGCCTGTTTGGTAATCAACAGCGTTGCCGTTGCGGTCAACGTGCTTGCCATTGCTTTCCATATCACCTTGCTGAAAGTAAGCGGCAAAGCGGTGCAAATATTGATCATAAGGCAAAATAGCTTGGGTTTCTGATTCAAAGAAATTATTGTACCAGACGCCTATCAAAGCCATGATAACTGATGGGTTATCTTCAAATTCGGTATTTTTAAAATACTGATCATATTCATGAGCACCTGTTAGTAGCTCAACAAAGTTTTCATAGCCTAAGCTTAAAATGATAGACAAGCCAATAGCGCTCCATAGAGAGTAACGACCGCCTACCCAATCCCAAAACTCAAACATATTGGCGGTATCAATACCAAATTTAGCAACACCTGCTGTATTGGTTGATAATGCTACGAAATGCTTGGCTACATCTTGTTGTTTACCGCCATTGGCTAGTAACCAATCTTTCGCGCTTTGCGCGTTAGTCATGGTTTCCTGGGTAGTGAAAGTTTTTGACGCGATCAGGAATAAAGTGGTTTCAGGGTTTACTTCTTTTAAAGCTTCGGCAATGTGAGTACCATCAACATTGCTTACAAAATGCATTTTTAAATGATTTTTGTAAGGACGTAATGCTTCGGTAACCATTACCGGGCCCAGGTCGGAACCACCGATGCCGATATTAACCACATCGGTTATTGCTTTGCCGGTAAAGCCTTTCCATTCGCCTGATATGATTTTCTCGCTGAAAGCTTTCATTTGAGCCAGCACACGATTAACATCCGGCATTACATCTTTTCCGTCAACTAAAATTGGCGAGTTGCTGCGGTTACGCAGAGCGATATGCAAAACAGGGCGCTGCTCTGTAGAGTTGATCACTTCTCCGGAAAACATAGCATCAATTGCATCTTTTACCCTACATTCCCTGGCCAGTTGCATTAACAACGCAAGTGTCTCATCGGTTATGCGGTTTTTAGAGTAATCAAGCAAAATATTCTCAAATCGGGTTGAAAATTTACTAAATCTTTGATTATCAGCTTTGAAATAATCTTTGATGTTTTGCGCTGTAATATCAATGTAATGATCGGCTAAGTATTTATAAGCCTGCGTGGTTGTAAAATCAATGTTTGGCAGCATAGTTGTATAGTTTTAAAGGCAAAAATAGAATTAAAAAATTCAGGTGATAATTTTATCTGAATCTTTAATAATTCAGTGTATAATTAACACACCCTCCTTAGTGTTTGTTTTACACATTTGAAATTGCAATATTTAGAAATATATTTCGTTTTTGTTTAGAATATAAAAATTATTATTTCATATCTTTGTGTTAATAATAAAAAAAATCAGCTTTAGTAATCAAATTGTTAATTGGCTTTTTAAAATTAAAATCAATGTTTGAAAAACTTTTTATGCTTGTTAAAAATAACGCCGGGACGGCTGTTATGGACAATCCGCTAATACCGGAAAAAAGCCGCGAGGCAGTGATCAATGATGCTACAAGCTCCATCATTGAAGTGTTGAAGGGACAGATGGAAGGCGGTAAATTAAAGGACATGGTGAATTATTTTCAATTCGCCGGTATGTTTAATAACCCTCTTATATCAAGTACAGTTAAAAAGTTTGCTAATAAATTGAACAATTATTATGGTATTGATTCGGCAGAATCGCTTAGAATCTCTAAGGCTTTAATAGTCCCTGCCATGCAAGAGTTAATAAAGGAGTCGAAAGACGGGCAGGAAAAAGAGTTTGCATTGAACACCTTACTATCAAAGATAAGTGGCAACTTTATTGATATGACTGCTATATTAAACCAGGCAACTTTAGCTTAAATAATTTAACGACCTCTATATGGGCTTGCCGAAAGGCAGGCCTTTTTTGTTGGCGACGATTTACTCACCCGATCTTGCTTCGCTCGACCACCCTCTCTGCCGCAAGCGGCAAAGAGGGAATAAAAAATTAAATGCGTTTTACCTCTTTGTTGCGCAGCAATAGAGAGGTCAGCGAGCGAAGCGTAGCTGGGTGAGTAAACAAAGCGCAAAATCCAAAATAAAAGTATATTTGCTGTATGACTAAAGAACAAGTTCAGGATTTAAGGGATAGAGTAACTTCCCTGAGGAGGCATCTTTGACATTGATAAGAAACTGGATGCGCTGCAAATAGAGCAGGATATAACTATTGGTCCCAATTTTTGGGATCACCCTAAAGAAGCCGAGAAAGTACTGGCTTCCATCAAAACCAAAAAAGTATGGACTGACGCCTTTCAAAAGGTGGTTGCTGTTGTGGAAGATGCGGGCGTAATGTATGAATTTTACCATGCAGGCGACGCTACTGAAGCAGAAATGCAGGAACAATATAACGCTGCCATAAAAGCGGTTGAAGAGCTGGAATTTAAAAATATGCTTTCGGCAGATGAAGATCAGTTGAATGCCGTATTGCAAATTACCGCCGGTGCTGGTGGTACCGAAAGTTGCGACTGGGCAGGTATGCTAATGCGTATGTATATGATGTGGGCTGAGAAGAACGGGCACAAAGTAACTGAACAGGATTACCAGGAAGGCGAGGTAACCGGTGTTAAAACCGTCACCCTGCAAATAGAAGGTGAATTTGCCTATGGTTACCTGAAAGGCGAAAATGGTGTACACCGTTTGGTGCGGATATCTCCTTTTGATTCAAATGCTAAGCGCCATACCTCTTTTGCATCGGTATATGTCTATCCTTTGGTTGATGATACCATTGAGATCGACATAAATCCATCGGATATTGAGTTTGAAACATTCCGTTCAGGTGGTGCAGGCGGCCAAAATGTGAATAAAGTAGAAACCGCTGTGCGTTTATACCACAAACCATCGGGCATCATTATTAAAAATCAGGAATCACGTTCGCAATTACAAAATAAGGATAACGCGATACGTTTACTTAAATCGCAATTGTACGAGGCCGAAATGCGTAAGCGCATGGAGCTAAGCAACGCTATTGAAGGCAATAAAAAGAAAATTGAATGGGGGTCGCAGATTAGGAATTACGTACTGCATCCTTACAAATTGGTAAAGGATTTGCGTACCGATCACGAAACATCAAACGCTGCCGCGGTATTGGACGGCGATCTGGATGATTTCCTGAAAGCTTATTTAATGGAATTTGGCGGACCTAAAAGTTAATTGAACATGAAAACGATATTATTTGCATTAATGCTGATGACAACTGCAACATTTGCTCAGGAAAAAGCTATTCCGCTCTATCCCGATGGAATCCCAAATTCAAAGCCTACACCGCCTACTTATGTTGAAACTGGTGACAGTGAGAGTTTGTCAAAGGTTTCAATACCGATGCTGATACCATTTTTTCCTAAAGCAGGCACTGCAAATGGTACTGCTGTTGTTATTTGTCCGGGTGGTGGGTATGAGCATTTGGCAATTGGTCACGAGGGAACTGAAATAGCAGCCGCATTTAATAAAATTGGCGTTACTGCATTTGTACTAAAGTATAGGTTGCCAAGTGATGAGACTATGGTTGATAAAACTATTGGTCCACTACAGGATGCACAGCGTGCCATACAAATGGTTAGAGAAAATGCGGCTAAGTGGAATATCGATCCAAATAAGGTGGGCATTATTGGTTTCTCGGCAGGCGGACATTTAGCATCAACCGCTATAACACATTTTGATAAGGTGGTCATCAGCAATAAAAACAATATTAACCTGCGCCCCGATTTTGGTATGCTGATATATCCGGTAATAAGCATGGGCCCTAAAACGCATACCGGGTCTAAAGAACATCTGATAGGTAAAAACGCTTCACAGGAGTTGATGGACCTTTACTCTAACGAAAAACAAGTTACCACTAATACCCCACCAACGTTTTTAGTAGCAGCGGAAGACGATAACGTAGTCCCGGTAGAAAATTCATTGATGTTTTACCACGCCCTATTAGATAATAAAGTAAAAGCTGAAATGCACATTTACCAGGCAGGTGGACACGGTTTCGGACTGCACAATAAAACAACCAAAGATCTTTGGTTTGATAGACTGACAAACTGGTTGGATGAGAATGGTTGGGTAGGTAATAAATAACCGCTTATTCTTTTTTCTTGTCATTCTGAGCGGAGCGAAGAATCTTCTAAAAGTGCATTGCGAACATTGCAAATCGAAGAAGATTCTTCGCTCCGCTCAGAATGACAAAAGTTAGAATGGCAAGAATCCATCACTATTTGTTTAAAACTCCTTTTTGTTTTCTAATTAAAGAGTCCCAATTTCGCCTCCCTGAATTTTGATATATGAGCATCCATTTCAAAAAAATAGCCAACGAATTATCTATTGCCGAAAAACAAGTAAGCGCGACTGCTGCTTTGCTTGATGAAGGCGCGACCGTACCTTTTATATCCCGTTACCGCAAGGAAGTCACCGGTACTTTAGATGAGGTACAAGTAACCGCTATCCGCGATCGTATACTACAGTTGCGCGAGCTCGATAAACGCCGTGAAGCTATTTTAAAATCGTTGACTGAATTAGGTAAGTTAACACCTGAGCTGGAAAAGCTGGTCAATGAAGCTGAAACCATGGTGACGTTAGAAGACATTTATCTGCCGTATCGCCCTAAAAGAAAAACACGTGCTACTGCTGCAAGGGAAAAAGGCTTGCAGCCATTAGCCGATAAAATATTTGATCAACACAAAGTAGACCTTGATACTGAAGCTGAAAAGTATATTGATGTTGAAAAAGGTGTAAATACTGTTGAGGAAGCATTAGCGGGAGCGAGAGATATTATTGCGGAGCAGATGAGTGAAAATGCCGAAGCCCGTACCAAGATCAGGACTTTGTTTGTAGAGAAGGGAACATTCGCATCTAAAGTAATTCCCGGAAAAGAAGAATCAGGAATTAAGTACAAAGATTATTTCGATTGGACCGAACCTGTAAAATCGGCACCATCACACCGCATCCTGGCTATGCGCCGTGGTGAAAAGGAAGAGATACTTTGGTTGGATATTAAGCCGCAGGAAGAAGAAGCGGTTGCAGTTTTGGAAAACATGTTTGTTAAGGGTAATAATACTTCAACAAACCAGGTACAATTGGCTATTGCCGATGGCTACAAAAGATTGCTGAAACCGACTATGGAGACGGAGATTAGGTTGCTCACCAAAAAGAAAGCCGATGAAGAAGCGATCAGAGTATTTGCTGAGAATGCCCGTCAGCTTTTGTTGGGTGCGCCGCTCGGGCAAAAAAGGGTAATGGCTATTGACCCCGGCTTCCGTACAGGCTGTAAGGTGGCTTGTTTGGATGAGCAGGGTAAACTGTTAGAAGATACCGCCATCTATCCGCATACAGGCCCCGGACAAGCCAAAGAAGCTGAAAAGACAACTAAACATCTTTTTGAAAAACACAATATAGAAGCCATCGCCATTGGTAATGGCACAGCAGGCCGCGAAACGGAAGTTTTCATCCGTAATCTTAACTTGCCTAATGCAGTTATTGTGATGGTGAATGAAAGCGGCGCGTCAATCTATTCCGCATCAGAAGTGGCAAGGGATGAATTCCCGGATAAAGATATTACCGTTAGAGGCGCGGTGTCTATTGGTCGTAGGTTGATGGACCCATTGGCTGAGCTGGTAAAGATCGACCCAAAATCAATTGGTGTTGGACAGTATCAGCACGATGTGGATCAGAATAAATTACAAACCTCATTAGATGATACCGTTATCAATTGCGTGAACGCGGTTGGTGTGGAATTGAATACGGCATCGAAACAAATACTGGCTTACGTGTCGGGCTTAGGTCCGCAATTGGCGCAAAATATTGTGGAGTATCGTGATCAGAAAGGTGCATTTAAGCAAAGAAGTCAGCTTAAAAAAGTGCCTCGTTTAGGCGATAAAGCTTTTGAGCAGGCAGCAGGATTTTTACGCATCCATCATGCGGATAACCCTTTAGATACAAGTGCTGTTCACCCGGAAAGATATGATCTGGTGCTGCAAATGGCCAAAGATGCTAATTGTACGGTAAAAGATTTGATGAGCGATGATAAACTGCGCAAAAGTATACCGCTTCAAAAATACACATCGGAAACCGTGGGTTTGCCTACACTAAACGATATTATAGCAGAGCTTGCCAAACCTGGCCGCGATCCACGTGAGCAATTTGAGACTTTCAGCTTTACAGAGGGTGTTAACTCAATTAATGATTTGAAAATTGGCATGAAACTGCCAGGTATAGTAACCAACATTACCAATTTTGGTGCTTTTGTGGATATTGGCGTTCACCAGGATGGTTTGGTGCATTTAAGCCAGATCACAAATCGATTTATAAAAGATGCCAACGAAATTTTAAAGGTGGCTCAAAAAGTAGAAGTTATGGTTGTTGAGGTAGATATTAACCGCAAACGTATATCGCTAACCATGAAGGATAATGAAAAACGTGAACCAGCTACTCATAAACCATCGTTTAACAAAGCGGTTGTTAAGAATACGAGCTCAGGTTACTCTCCGAGAGATAATGCGAAGACGGTGAATAAAAAGACTGCTCCTGAGGCGGAAGGTGACTTGCAATTAAAGCTGGCGGCGTTAAAGAATATGTTTAAGTAGAATTATCGTTATTGCGAGGAACGAAGTAATCTCTATCTGGTCATATTCGCCCTATATAGTTTAGAGATTGCTTCGTTCCTCGCAATAACGTTTATATTCCAAAATATGCTACAAAATAAAAAAGCCATGTTATCCAACAAGGCTTTTTAAATATCAAATTAAGTAAAGACTTATTCCAAAGTTATCTGGCGTTTAATGCTTTCCTCTAAAGAGATGAAGGTTTCCGTGCGTTGTACGCCAGTAATGCCTTGTATATGCTCATTCAGTATTTCGCGCAGGTGGGTGGTGTCATGGCAAACAATTTTCGCGAAGATACTCCAGCTGCCTGTGGTGTAATGCAGCTCTACTATTTCCTTTACGGCTTTTAGCTGTTTTACGGCCTCATTATACTGTGAACCTTTTTCCAGGTAAATACCGAGGAAGGCAGTTATATCATATCCAAGTTTTTGGGGATCGACTTCTAAAGTAGCGCCTTTGATCACACCCATCTCTTCCAACTTTTTCATACGCACATGGATGGTTCCGCCCGAAACGATCAATTCTTTTGCAATTTCCGTGTACGGAGTGGTTGCATTTTTCATTAAAATCGACAAAATCTGGATATCAAGATTATCAATTTCTAAATTTTGGGCTTTTCTGTGGGTCATAAATTTTAAATTCTATACTAATATACAAGTTTAATTAAAATTAAACTAAAAATAAAATATTATTGTTGAAATATTTGCAAGAAATTGATAGGTCTATTAGATTTGTAACAAGCAAATAACCAATTGCAAACGTTCTTTCAAAACAAAATATAATGTTGGGTGGTGAAATTTTTGGCAGACACACCTCCTTGTCCCGGTGGCGGAGATCATAGAAAACCCGAAGCGGGCTAACTACTCTGTGGAGGTTCGAATCCTTCCCCAACAGCAATTACCTGGCGGTAATTTTATCCTGTAGGATGGTGAAATTTTTGGCAGACACACCTCCTTGTCGCGGTGGCGGAGATCATGGGAAACTCTTAGCAATAAGAATAACCACTCTGTGGAGGTTCGATTCCTTCTCCTACAGCTCTTCTCATAATTTAGGTTTATAATTGGTTAGTAAAGGCCTCCTGCCCATCAGGAGGTCTTACTTGTTTTATAGGCTTTTTCATTCAAAAAATATTAATAATTACATTTTAAATAAATTGTCATTCTGAGCATAGCGAAGAATCTGTATTGACGTAAACTACTTTACAGATTCTTCGCTATGCTCAGAATGACAATAAAAAAGGCCTTGGTTAAGTACCGAGGCCTTTTTTTATTTAATATCGAAAATTACAATATCTTAAACCCAACACTCAACGACCATATATTTGCCCGTTGACCATAATCGCTGTTTAATTTGCTTAACCCGCCTTCATAACGCAGATCGACTGTTGCAGCGCCAACATCAACCCCGGCACCCACTTGATAGCCTAAGGTGCTGTTGTTGTAATGCCCAAAATCCGCATAAGCACCATCAATGTTAGCTGAAAAGCTTTTGTCTGTATTTAAAAGATAAGAATATACCGGGCCGGCCATGATCCTGAAATTCATATTGCTTGTACCAAATGATTCGCCCAACAGTAATGGAACGTTAAGGGTAGTAAACCTAACCTTACCACTAAAATCATCCCCATTATTATCATCGGAGTTAAATTTGCCACCACTGCTGCCCAAATATGCTTCGGGTTGCAAATATAACCCGGTACCAAATCGGGCAAATACACCTGCCTGGAAACCAGCTAAGGTTGATTCATGCAGATTGTCGGTATTGATACTTGAGAAATTGGGCCCGGCCTTGATGCCGAGGCTAAATTGTGCTTTAGCGCTAATGCTGAATGCTATTAGTATTGCTAAACTTAATACATACTTTTTCATAGGTTTTTCAGTTTGATTAATTAATAACGTGGTTTGATGCAAATGATTGCTAATGGTTTAATCATTATCGAGCAAAAAAATTGACTTAACGGAGAACGTATTTTTTATATTTTTGTTGAAAATATATAACATGGCAGAGATCAGCATATCAAACCAGGAATGGTCGAGGGTAAAAATTAAAATTCAGCGTAAATATAACCATTTAACCGACGAACAGTTGCAGTATACCGAGGGACAGGAAGAAACCCTTATCAATAAACTTATGCAGTTGGTTAATCGTAAAAGAGAATATGTAGTTTTTACTTTAAAAAAAGCGTTGGTAAATATTGATAATAACAGGCTATAGAGTCAAGAAGTTAGAATCAAGATATAAGATTAATAAATCGTATATCAGGTAGCTAATTCCAAACCTTATACTTATTTTTATAATTTACCGTATAATATTATTGAGTTAACGAGTTAGAGTTCTATATCTCAAATCTCATATCTCACATCTCGTGTCTGCATGAAAAAGAATTATAAAAGGCTGTTGTTGGGTGCCGGTGTATCAGTGCTGGCCATAGGTTTTTGGGGGTTTAGCGATGATCTATTCCAGGTATCTAAAAATCTGGACGTTTTCGCGTCATTATATAAAGAGGTTAATTTGAATTATGTAGATGATATCAATTCATCTAAAATGATTAAGACCGGGGTTGATGCCATGTTGGATGGTCTGGACCCATATACCGAGTTCGTCCCTGAATCGGAGATTGAGAACTATAAGCTGAATTATGTTAGCACGCAATATGGCGGTGTAGGCGCGGGCATATTCTCAAGAAATAACAATGTTTATGTTTCGGAAGTTTTTGAAGGGTTCCCGGCTCAAAAAGCGGATATACGCCCCGGCGATCAGATTGTTAAAATAAACGGTATCGACCTGAATAGCAAAAATAGCGATGAGGTGAGCCTGCTTTTAAAAGGATCAAAAGGCGCTGTTATAAAACTCCTTGTGAAAAGAGGGGATGATGCCCCGGTTGAAAAAGACCTGGTGCGCGACGAGATTAAACAACCTAATGTTTCTTACTACGGTATGGTATCAGGCAACGTAGGCTATATTAAGTTGGACAGGTTTTTGGAGAACTCCGGTGATGAAGTAACCAATGCATTGGTGGAATTGAAAAAGAATAATCCTAACGGTATTATTCTTGATCTTCGTTCAAATGGTGGTGGTATTTTGCAGGAAGCTGTGAAAATCGTTAATCTTTTTGTGCCGAAGGGAACTGAAATCGTATCGCAAAAAGGTAAAATAAAAGAAAAGGATATTACCTATTCTACTGTTAATGCACCTTTGGAGCCTAACTTACCTTTGGTTGTTTTGGTTAACAGCCATTCGGCATCTGCATCAGAAATTGTTGCCGGTTCATTGCAGGATCTTGATCGTGCGGTTGTTATTGGTCAGCGTAGTTTTGGTAAAGGGCTGGTGCAGCAAACGTTCTCGTTGCCTTACAATAGCTTAGTTAAAATTACTATCGCTAAATATTACGTACCATCGGGCAGGTGCATACAGGCACTTGATTATACCCACCGTAAAGATGATGGTAGTGTTGTTAAAGTTGCGGACTCGCTAATGCACGAGTTTAAAACCAAAGATGGCCGCTCAGTTTATGATGGTGGTGGCATATATCCTGATATTTTTATGAAGCAGGAGCATTTTGCTACCATTACCCAAAGCCTGTTGGGTAAGCTGCTGATATTTGATTACGCCACACATTATCGTGAAACACATGCTAAAATAGCCGATGCACATGTTTTTGCTTTGTCGGATGCAGATTATGATGATTTTGTAAAATACCTGTCAAATAAAAATTACAGCTACAACAGCCCCGCCGAAAAGGCACTCGACCAAATGAAGGATGAGGCGACAAAAGATAAGCAATTTAGTGCCCTACAGCCAGAGTACAACAACCTGAAAGCAAAGTTATTGGCAACCAAAAGTAACGACCTGCAATTGCATAAGGATGAAATAAAACAAGTGTTGGAAAACGAGATAACTTCCCGTTATTATTTTCAGCGTGGCCGTTACGAAACTAACTTTAAGTACGATAAGGACATTGCGCAAGCCGTAAAAACCATGCAGGATAAAATGCAGCTTGATTCTATTATAAAAGGTGAAGGCCAGTATAAAGTAATTGGTAAACCCATTACGGCAACCGCGCTAGCTGCCGCGAAAAAGGCAGATGCTGACAGCGATGACGACGATGATGGCGAATAGCTAAAATATACCCGGTATAATTTTGCTTACCCGCTTTTTGTAGTTGATATATTGTTCGCCAAACTCGGCTAAAAGTACTTGTTCCTCTACTTTAATGCGGTGATTGATTGCCCAAAATGATGGAATAAGTATAACTAAGAAGCTTAGCATACTATCAGTACAAAGGGCAAGCCCTGTAATAATCATTATCAAACCTAAATAACTGGGATGCCTTACTATTTTGTACAGTCCGGTTGTCTTTAAGTTGTGTTTATCGGTGATAGTTACATCAACTGTGAACATTTTGCCTAGTTGTATAACTGCTGTCCACCGGATGGCGAAGCCAAGGATGCATATAGCCATGCCGATATATTCTATTATTGTGTAATCACCCAGTACCCATATATGATAGGCAGAAGAATATGGGCCAATAGTAAAACAAAGAAATATTACTATCCAAAGGATTATCAAAGATCGTTTGTCTTTATTGTTCTTTTCGCCGCTATTTTTTGAGCGCTTAAATATCAGCAGCGCTACTTCGGAGACGAAGAATGCAATCTGTAAATAATAATACGGTGACATATTGATTGGTTTAGGTGAAGATAGCGAAAATATTTCTTCTTGTCTTAGAGCGTCATTGCGAGGAACGAAGCAATCTCTATACTATACAGAGAAGACTTGCAAGACGGACCCTTCCTAAGTAGAGATTGCTTCGTTCCTCGCAATGACGCGGTTGGTTGAGATGTGTGTTTCCTTTACCAGGTTATCCCAATATTCTGAAACATAAATGCCCATTTATCAGCCTGCTCGTTAATTACCTGCGCGGTTGATTTGCCTGCGCCATGGCCTGCCTTGGTTTCAATGCGGATGAGTACAGGTGCAGGGCCTTGCTGATCTTCCTGCAAGCGTGCCGCGAATTTGAAAGAATGGGCAGGTACTACACGGTCGTCATGGTCGCCGGTGGTTATCATCACCGCCGGAAAATTGCCCGGTTTTAAGGCATGGTACGGCGAATATTTATATAAGTATTCAAACATCTCCTGCGAATCTTCGGCTGTGCCATAATCATAGCTCCAGCCTGCGCCTGCGGTAAATTTGTTGTAGCGCAGCATGTCTAACACACCAACTGCCGGGAAGGCGACTTTAAATAGATCTGGGCGTTGGGTGATCATTGCGCCGATCAATAATCCACCATTTGATCCGCCTGAAATAGCCAGGTAATCTTTAGAAGTGTATTTATGTTTGATCAGGTATTCCGCAGCAGCGATAAAATCATCAAATACATTTTGTTTTTTTAGCTTGGTGCCTTGTTTATGCCATTTTTCGCCATACTCGCCGCCGCCACGCAGATTGGCTACGGCGTAAATTCCGCCATGTTCTAATAATATAATGTTTGATGTGCTGAAGGCAGGCGTAAGGCTCACCCCGAAACCACCATAGGCGTACAATAACAATGGATTTTTACCATTTAATACCGTTCCTTTTTTAAAGGTAATGATCATCGGGATTTTGGTTCCATCTTTTGATGGATAAAAAACCTGTTCAGACTGGTACTGCTCCGGATCAAATTTCACACCTGATTTTTTATATAGGGTTGATTGTCCGCTCGCAATATCATACTTAAATATAGTGGATGGATAAACATAGTTGGTGAAGGTATAGTACACTTCCTTTTCCTCGATCTTGGCACCGAAACCGCTTGCGGTACCAACTGATGGCAAGACGATGGTACGTTCCAGCTTGCCATCCATATTGTATTGTTCGACTAACGAGGTAGCATCTTTTAAATACTCCGCGAATAACTTCCCTCCGCCGGTGGTTACTGTTAACACATTTTTAGTTTGGGGGATCAAATCCTTCCAATAAATAGGTTTTGGCGAGGACGCATCAACAGTCACCAATTTATAGTATGGCGAATACAGGTTGGTTAATATATAAAGCATACTGCCTTGATTGCAGATAATGCTATTCTCGTTATCAAAATTATCAACCACATTAACAATAGGGTTGCCGGGTTTGCTCAGATCTTGAAAATAAAGTTCGTTACCCGTGGTGGTATTCGCGGTGGTGATCACCAAAAAACGTTCATCTTCAGTTAAATAAGCACCAATATATCGACGTGGAGTTGCATCGCCACCAAAAATCAACTTATCAGTACTTTGTGGTGTGCCTAGTTTATGGTAGAACAGTTTGTGATGATCTGTCATGCCGGATAGCTGGCTGCCTTCTTTTGGTTTATCATAGCTGCTATAGTAAAAGCCATCGTTACCATGCCAGGCTATCCCACTGAATTTAACATCGGTCAGCGTATCGCCAACGGTGCTTTTATCCGCAGTATTAATAATGATCACCTTGCGCCAATCAGAACCGCCTTCGGATAGTTGGTAGGCCGCCATACTGCCATCTTTGGTAAAGTCGATGCCCTGCATGGATGTTGTACCGTCTTTAGAGAATGTGTTGGGATCTAAAAACATTTCGGGTGCACCATCGCCTAATTGGCGGTATAAAACTGCCTGACTTTGCAGACCGTCGTTCTTATAAAAATAACTGTATTTGCCTTCTTTAAACGGCGCGCTGTATTTTGCATAGTTCCACAAAGTTTCCAGCTGCTTGCGCATGGCTTCGCGATAGGGTATTTGCGAAAGGTAGTTTTCCGTTACTTTATTCTCGGCTATAACCCATTCTTTGGTGTCTTCGGCACGGTCATCTTCCAACCAGCGGTAGGGGTCAGGTACCTGGGTGCCGAAGTAGGTGTCAACAGTATCAACTTTTTTAGTATGCGGGTAGGGAAGGGCTTTTATATTCATTTGTTGAGCGTACAGGTGGCTGCAAATTAAAAATGCGGGTGCAAATAAAAAGGCAGTTTTCTTCATTTTGTTTATTTTATAGGAAGATAAAGATAGTAATTTGGAACAAAGAGGGAAGAGCGGAGTGCCAGGAGCGGGAGCTATTTTTTGAATTTTATGATTTTTGACGTATAGTAATAATATATTTTTTAACCTGTAGCGAAATAATAATTTCGTATAATATGTAATTAATACGATCATATTAAATAAACTAAACCTTTTACGTTTATAGTTGTCATACTGCCAAACAATATACTATTTATGAAAAAGTTAATTCTTACAGCAGTTATACTATTAAGCTGCTTAACATTCAAAAATGCCAATGCGCAATTGCGTTTAAGCTTAGGTGTAAACATTGGTGCACAACCTGAGTGGGGGCCTGTTGGTTACGATCACGCTGATTATTATTATATACCAGATGTAGGCGCTTACTACGATGTTAACGCGCATCAATACATCTACCTGGAAAATAACGTATGGGTACACCGTGGTTTTTTACCAGACAGATACCGCAACTATGATTTATACGGTGGTTACAAGGTAGTAGTTAATGGCCGTAACCCATGGATGCGTGATAATGTATATCGTGCACGTTATGCAGGATTCAGAGGCCGTCGTGGACAGTCAATAATTCGCGATAGCCGTGATAATCGTTATGCTAATCACTGGCATGGTGATGATGGCCACGGTGGCGGAAACAGAGGACAGCATGGTGATCATGGACATGATGGTGGCGACCACGGACGTGACCACTAATATTTAATAGCGTATTTAATAAATAGAAAGGCTCTCCATTCATGGGGAGCCTTTTTTGTTAAAACTAAAAGAAATCCCGATAGCATTGTTTTACAGCGGGGATGCTGTTTTAAGTATTATATTTGCCGCATGGAATTGGACGAAAATAACGTACCTGAAGAACAGGAAGGCGACTACGTTGAAATTTATTCTAAAAGAGCCATCTTTTGGTTTTCGGTATTGGCAATGCCACTTATTGGCGGCGTATTACTGGTATTGAATTTAAGGGCAGCAGGTTTAAAAAAGGCCGCCTACATGGTAGCAATATTCGCGGTTTTATATACCGCACTATCCGACTTGGCGGTAAGCGAATACCTGATGCATTATAAGATAGATTTAACGGTATACAACACTAATTTATTCGTTTTAAGTTTAATGTCTATCGGGCTAAATATTGCCGGCGGTTTAATTCTGTCAGAATATTTCTTTAAAAAGTATTTCCCCGAAGATGATTATTACCCTAAAAGCATAGCCAACCCTTTATTTGTTACCGTTATTATAATAATAGCTTTAAAGTTTTTGGGTATTAATGCAGGTCTTTAATTAAAAACTTCAATAAAACTTACATTTATACTTTTAGTCCAATAATATATCCCATACCAATGGCCGAACGCTCTAAACTTTATTTTGCTTCTGATGTACACTTGGGTGCCGGTACTTACGCCGGTAGCCGTGAGCGCGAAGACAGGTTGGTGCGATGGCTGGATATGATTAAAACAGATGCTGCTGAAGTTTTTTTAATGGGCGATCTGTTTGATTTTTGGTTTGAATATAAAACAGTGGTGCCCAAAGGTTACATCCGTTTGTTGGGTAAACTGGCTGAATTAAGTGATGCCGGTATTAAAATCTACTTTTTTAAAGGCAACCACGATATGTGGATGTTCAATTATTTTGAAAAGGAACTTGATGCAACAGTTGTAAGCGATGAGCTGGTGATAGAATGTAACGGCAAAAAGTTTTTCCTTCACCACGGCGATGGGTTAGGACCAGGTGATAGCTTATACAAAGTGCTTAAAAAGTTTTTCCGCAGTAGGTTTTGCCAGTGGCTTTTTGCCAGGATACACCCCAATTTGGGTATTGGGATAGCCAATTACTGGTCGCAGCATAGCCGCATCGCTGGGGCAAAGGATAAGGATAAAATTGATACTCAACAGGAGTGGCTGGTGATTTACTGCCGCGAAGTGTTGCAAAAAACATTTTATGACTATATGGTATTTGGCCACCGCCATATGCCATTGGACATAGCGCTCGACGAAAAAAGCCGCTATATTAACCTTGGCGAGTGGGTTCATTATAGCTCTTATGCGGTGTTTGACGGGGTGGATATAAAGCTGGAATACTTTGTTTAGATGTGCACATTTATTCATTTCACACATCAAAAATACGGCCCATATCTATTTACAATCAGGTGAATTAAAATCTGCCTAAAAAATCGTAATTTTGTGGGCTTTTTAAACGAAGCAATAAACCTAGTGTGCCGGGAACAATATAAGCGGTAAGGGGTTAATTATTTTTCAGAAAATTATATGTTAGAGAAATTAGAAGCGATATTTCAACGTTGGAAAAACGTTGAAGCAGAATTAAGCAGCCCTGATGCCATGGCTGATATGAAACGCTTTGCCCAATTAAATAAAGAGTATAAAGATTTGGCTAAGATTGTTGACGAGTATAATATATACCGCAACATCATGAGCAATATCGACAGCAATAAAGAAATCTTAGCTACTGAAAAGGACGAAGAATTTCGTGAAATGGCTAAAGGTGAGTTGGACGAGTTATTGGTAAAACGCGACGAAATGGAAGAAATTATCCGTTTAATGTTGATACCGAAAGATCCGGAAGATTCTAAAAATGCCATTGTGGAAGTTCGCGGTGGTACAGGTGGTGATGAGGCAGCACTTTTTGCAGGCGACCTTTACCGTATGTACATGCGTTTCTGCGAAAAACGTGGCTGGAAAACTGAACTGGTTGATTATACCGAAGGTACATCAGGCGGTTATAAAGAAATTGTATTCAAGATCATCGCCGAAGATGCTTACGGTACTTTAAAATATGAGTCGGGTGTGCACCGTGTACAACGTGTGCCCGATACCGAAACTCAAGGCCGTGTACATACCTCGGCAGCAACAGTGGTGGTATTGCCAGAGGTTGATGAATTTGACATCGATTTGCAGGTGAGCGATATCCGTAAGGATTTGTTCTGCGCATCGGGCCCGGGTGGTCAGTCGGTAAATACAACTTACTCGGCAGTACGTTTAACCCACTTACCAACAGGTATTGTAGCGCAATGTCAGGATCAAAAATCTCAGCTTAAAAACTACGATAAAGCATTACAAGTATTACGTTCACGCGTTTACGAAATGGAACTTCAAAAGCACCTGGAAGAAACATCTAAAAAACGTAAGACTATGGTTTCTACGGGTGATCGTTCAGCTAAAGTACGTACTTACAACTACCCGCAAGGTCGTTTAACCGAGCACCGTATTGGTTTAACCATATACAACTTACCAGGCGTAATGAATGGCGACATCCTTGAAATAATGGAAGCCCTTCAGTTTGCCGAAAACGCCGAAAAACTTAAAGAAGGTACGGTAGCGTAACTCTTTTGTAATGTGCATTTTATTTAAATGTGCGGATGTGCAGATGATGAACTTCATGTTGCAGATCCGCATTTTTAGTTTAAATAACCTACCATCATCTGCACATCCGCACATCAAAACATCTTCCAATTGTCACATTGCTGCTAATAAAACATCGCGTAATCTGTTTTCATCTCATTTTCATAAAGCCCCGTTACTTTAGTATATAATATTAGAAATAATATGCAATTGCCACTAAATTATATGGTTTTGCATGGGATAGACAAGAGAGTGGAGAGGTTTATTTGATAACGGAGATTTAATTTATTTACGATGCTGGCAGTAAAAACAATAAAGAGCAATTCAAATATTTTCAGGCGTGCAATATGGCTGATGGGCAACCAGTTTGAGATCAGTATTGTAGCAAATGACATTATGTGGGCCGAAGAGCGTATTGCTAATGCTATAAATGAGATTAACCGTGTTGAAAAGTTACTTAGCGCGTTTTCTGATAGCAGCAATGTTACCGAGATCAACCGTAATGCTGGTATACAACCGGTAAAGGTTAATCCCGAAATTTTTTGGTTGATAGACCGCGCTATTAAAATATCTGAACTTACCTATGGCGCATTTGATATTACTTACTTTTCAGGTGATAAAGAATTAATAACCGCCAATAATAAAGCCACCAAAAGGGTAACCACATTTGGTAATTACCAAAGCGTTGTGCTTGATGATAAGGCAATGACAGTTTTTCTGAAAGAAGAAGGCATGCGCATTAGCTTTGCCGCTAACAGTAAAGGCTACGCAGCCGATAGGGCAAAATATATTTTACAATCGCAAGGCGTAAGCAGCGGTGTTATAAATGCAGGTGGCGATTTATTAACTTGGGGTTTACAGCCGGACGACCAACCGTGGACTGTTGCCGCAGCTGACCCTGACTTGCAAAATATAGCTTATGCTGATTTAAATATCAGTAATATGTGTATCGCAACAGCTGTTAACAGTGATGAAAATGTTGTTATTGCCAATAAACAAGCTATCAAAAAAATCAATCCTAAAAAAGGTTTCCCGGTTAGCGGTATTGTAAGTATGAGTGTTGTTAGCCCAAGTGCCGAACTATCCGGTGCTATGGCAAACCCGATGATTACTATTGGTGTAAACGCTGGCTTATATTTAATAAATAAATTAAACCAGATAGGTTGTGTGATTATTGATGATCAGCAACGTATTTACACTTCAAAAGGCATTTCCTTAACGGAATAATGCTTTCCGTTAAGTTTTTGTCAAACTACCTATGCTAAATTTTTGTGATGTAAATTTGAAGGGCCTTGTGGGTCTTGTCGTTAGCACAAAATGTTGGTAGTAATTGGCCTGTTTAAACAAGTACCTAATTAAATATTGCCGTATCCCCTATGGCAGTAATATATATAATTATAAATTTAACATATTTTTAAGTTTTTCTCCTTCTGAATGATAAAGTGGTTTGCGTATATTGTCCTGTTGTTGATCATGACGCCTGGTTTATCATCAGCCAAAAAAAGAGCCGCTTCTTGTGCTTCTTTTTATAATGGTATGCCTTTATTGGTACCCGGTAACGCGTTGATTGACACCACTTCATCAAAAACTACTAAACATCAGCAAGACGCGGACGATAAAAAGAAAATTAAGGAAATAGCAAAAGCCAGACGCCAACCAAAACCTGAAAAGATTGTTCCGGTTGATGGGGCTCCTGAGGCTAAGAAGCAGAAACCAAAACGACAACGCCGGCCAGAAGGATTGGAGCAACCGCCTGAAATTCCGAGAAGAAATGATAATTAGTAATTAAATAAAGCTGAAAAATGAAATATTTATGCGTGATGCTTTTTTTGTTAACTACCGCAACTGCCAATGCGGATGTATCAAAGCTGCGCGCTGTTTTTGCGGATACCCCGCACAAAGTTGTAGATACCGATAGTGTTATTCACAAACAATCATTAATAGTAGGTGTGAATTACGGTAGCGATGCTATGTTTTTTGGTCGTACCGGCCCCATCAAGTATCCTTTCGTATCAAGCGATGCCATCTACAATACCAAAAATGGCATATTTGTTTATGGTTCGGCATTAAAGGTTTTGGGCTATGGGCAGTTGTATGACGAGATTGACCTTGGCGGCGGATACTTATATAAATACACTAAAGATTTTAGTGGATCGATAAGCTATACCCGCTTTTTATTTAATTCGGATGCCCACGTTATCAAATCAAGTTCATCTAATGATCTTAACTGGATGAATGCCTATGATTGGGGTATCATGAAATCGGGCGTTACCTTTGATTATCTTTTTGGTAAATCACATGACTACTTTATAACGCTTAACACTTCTCATCATTTCGAATCTAACTTTAGCATTTTTGATGATAAGGATTATTTGACCGTTACCCCGGGTGTGAGCGTTATTTTGGGTACCCAAAACTTTGTACAACGTTACTCGCTTGATTATGATTACAGGCAGCAAAGCAATAACATATTTGACAATGGGACCAATGAACAGCATATGGCCGCGTTAAATGGTATGTTTAACGTGCTCAACTATAGTTTTAAAGTACCTATAGCTTATAACAGGCCGCATTATACTATTGAATTTGCCTACAAATACTCGATACCGGTAAACGTGGAGGGTGTTTTAATGAATACCAAGGAATCATTTTATAATTTAACATTTTATTATGTTTTTTACTAAAACCGCATGAATGTTTTAATTATTGAGGATGAAAAAGCGCTCGCTAAAGAGCTTGAAATATTTTTAACCAATTACAATTATGTATGCGAGGTTTGCTATGATGGTACCTCGGCATCAGAACGTGTGGCGGTTAATTTATATGATTTTATACTGATAGATCTGGGTTTACCGGACTACGAGGGCCTCGACCTTTTAAAAGAAGCAAAAGCCAGTAACCCGGATGCCGCCTATATTATTTTAACCGCTCGTGCCGAAATTTATGACCGTATTAAAGGTTTGGATATGGGAGCTGATGATTATTTGGCCAAACCGTTTTCGTTGCTTGAATTGCAGAGCCGCATGCAGGCTATCACCCGCCGAAAATTCGGATTAAAAAATAATATTGTAGAGCTGGGCGAATTCCAGGTGAATCTTACCGATAGGGTTATCACCCATAATGATATTGAAATATCAGCTGTAACTAAAAAGGAATTCGACCTGATCGCTTATTTGATCTTACATAAAAACCGTACGGTAACCCGTAACCAGTTAAGCGAGCATATTTGGGGAAGTATTATAAATGATGATTACGACTCAAATTATATTGATGCGCACATCAAAAACATTCGTAAAAAATTAAATGCATTCGGCCCGCCGGACTGGCTGGAAACCGTACGTGGTTTAGGTTACAAGGTGAAAATTAACGCATAGTAGTTGAAACTCAGAACAAAACTTACACTGTTTAATACCATATCAAAACTGGTAATTGTAACCTTGTTTGTTTTGCTTTTGCCGGTGCTGATTAAAAATATCAACATAAATTATACCGATAGCCGCCTACGTAAACAACGCGATGAGGTATTACAAACGGTAAAAAATGTAGGTATTAAATACTATATTGAGGATGGTACAAGCTATGCGGGTTATACACCTATAAAAGATGTATACGTGAGTTTGGATCGGGATACCACCGCCGAAAATCTTGATAATATTAAAAATGAGGCCCGTAAAGTAGAGGCCGATACCATACAATACCGCATATTAAGTCACGATTTTAAGGCTGACAACAAAAAGTATTTACTGGAAATAGGCATAAGCCTTGATACTGTTAATGAGCGTACCGCGCCCCTGCAAAGCATTGCTTTTATGGTATTGGTGGTAATGGTTATTTTAACCATCCTGGCTGATCAGCTATATTCCGATTATATACTGCGGCCATTGGGGCTGATCATTAAGACCAAGCTTATCGGCCAAAAGTTTCCCAATTTTGGGTCGTATAGACAGGTTGAAACAAGTACCGACGATTTTCAGCATCTTGACATCAGTATCCATGAAATGATACAGACGATTGAGAGTACTTTTCAAAAAGAACGGGAATTTATATCAAATGCATCGCACGAGCTGATGACGCCAATATCCATACTGCAATCAAAAATTGAGAACATGTTTGAGCAGGAGGATATTGCCGATGAGATTAAAGGGCGCTTGCTGGAGATGCAAAAAATACTGAACCGGTTAAAAAGCATCACTAAGACTTTGCTATTGATATCGCAGATTGAAAATGACCAGTTTTTAAAAGAAGATCAAATCAGGATTAGTTTATTATTACAGGAAGTGTATGATGAAATATCTATCCGTTTTCAGGATAAAAACATTAACTATTCTGTAGCTGTGCAGGATAATTTTTTATTGGTGAACGTAAATAAGTTTTTACTGTTTAACCTGCTTTTCAACCTGATTAATAACGCCATAAAGTATAACCACGAAAATGGTGATATACATATTGAAGCATCGCACGAAAACGGTGAATATGTGGTTGAAATTATTGACAGCGGCGTAGGTATTAATCCTGCCGATATTCCGTTTATTTTTAACCGGTTTAAAAAACTGAAGCAATCCCTGCAACAGGACAGTTTTGGATTGGGCTTACCAATTGTAAAATCCATTGCCGATTTTCATCGCATCCGGATTGATGTGGCATCGGAAAAGGAAAAAGGCAGTACTTTTAAACTGATCTTCCCGGCGAGTTTGATAGGGAAGTAAGCACTTATTTTCTCGTGCTTGTCAAAATATAAAATCAATAAAAAGGTAAATCAAGCTTTTGCTATTTTTGTAATATGGTAAATACTACCGCCGTATCTTTTAACTTACTCAATCAGGACCTTGTTCTTCTCCCGCAAAAGGCCATTTACTGGCAGCAGGAACAAGCGCTTATTGTAGCCGATGTGCATTTAGGTAAAGTGGGACATTTTCGTAAAGCCGGTATCGCGGTACCACGGGATATGGAGCAGGATGATTTGGCTATGCTATCCGATTTGATTGATGAGCACAAGCCTAAGAAGATCATTTTTTTGGGTGACTTTTTTCATAGCGATTTGAATACGGATTGGGATTGGTTTGTTTTATGGCGTAAACATTTCTCTAAACTGGAATTGATCCTGATTCGTGGTAACCATGATATTATTAACGACCAACATTACATCGACCTTGATGTGGCGCTGCACAACGAGTTACTTATCGGCCCGTTCCTGATGCTTCATCATCCATTGAATGATGAAGCGTTAAAGAGTGCCAAGGGTTATGTTCTTTGTGGTCATATCCACCCGGGTGTTAGCCTAAGCGGCAAGGCCCGGCAACATATTACTTTACCTTGTTTTGCTTTTGGCAAGAAGCAGGCCATTTTGCCATCGTTCGGAAAGTTTACAGGCAGAGTAGCCATCCGCAGTCAAAAAAACGATCGTATTTTTGCCATCGCTCCCAATAAGGTTATCGCTATCGATTGATTATTTCTTCAAATCCTTGCTTACCTCGTCGTATAGATCGTTAAAATCAACATCCCGTTTGATGACATGCCAGTTACCATCAACCAAATCATAAGTTGGGATGGTGCTAACCGCCCAATCGAGCATATTAGGTGAGGTTTGGCCTTGCAGGTCGCTTACCTGTATCCATGGTAATTTTTGCTGTTGTATTGCATTTACCCATTCATCTCTCTTGGTATCTATTGATACACTTACAATAGTGAAGTTTTTATTGGCCAACAGATCGGAATAGGCATTGAGCAGTTTAACATGGTTTAGCTTACATACATCGCTGTTAGCTTGCCAAAACTCCACCAAAATCACCTTTTTATCACTAACGCTGCTTTTGTCAAAAGGCTTGCCATCCAATGTTTTGCCTGATATTTTTGGTGCTGGGGCACCTTCGGCAAGTTTCATTAACTGGCCAAGATCATCACCTTCGGCTTTGCCATTATCGGTATTTTTTTGCTCAGTAGTAAACTTTTGATAGATGGGATTATAAGCTTCAGGATTTTTTTTATAATCAACCTGTGCCATTACAAATGCTTCAATATCATTCTGCGGGTTTTTGTTTACATAATCAGCTAAACTTTTGGCTTGTACGGTACTTAAGCCTGCCGTTACCAACTTCAACTGTTTTTGCAGATCGAAGTATTGATCGCTACCTACAACAACAGGCGAATTTTTGTCGTACAGCATATCAGAGATGCTGTCGGCCTGTTCAGTTATATCATGTACTTGCTGAAATGAAGTAGCATAATAATTCGAAAGCTCATTCTGGATTTTTGAATCAGATTTTATGGTTGGATATAGATATAATTTATCCTTATCAGCGGTAATGGTATAGTTTCCGCCTTCTAAATAAACCTCGTATAACTTTTTCTTATAATCTTTCTCCAAATCAGGTATAATAAACAGGTCGTAGAACCCCGGTTTTTGTAATACATTTTTGGCATGGAATTTACCATCAGCTATCAATACTGATAAAAACTGGGTACCATCCGGGTCCTTTATTACAAAGGCGCCATTGTTAATACCGGTTATAGAGCCATCAAACTCAACGTACTTGGTACGGTTACAACTACTGATTGCTAAAACAAAAAGGAAAAAGTATAAATATTTCATTGGATGATATTAGGTCCGCACTAATATAAACCAATACCGATGGAGTGCAAATTATAATCAAAGCTTAGATTGTTTCTAAATAGCTAATTCGGCACTAAATAGCCAAAAGCATTTATATCTTTTGGTATTTAATAAATACTTTTGCGGAAATAAATCTAATTCATAATGAGCGAATTTAAACAAACCTTTAACTCATCGCTGGGCAAAAAGCTGATCATGGCTTTAACAGGCTTGTTTTTGTGTACTTTTATAATAGTACACTTAGGCGGTAACCTGTTATTATTTAGTAACGATAATGGTTATGGTTTTAACTTATATGCCAACTTCCTGACGCATTTCCCCCCAATTGAGGTTGTTGCCTATATATTATACATTGCTATAATAGTACACGCGTTATATGCCCTTATCCTTACCGTGAAAAATCGCAGGGCACGCCCGGTAGGTTATGCAGTAGTAAATAAATCACCGGCATCATGGTCATCAAAAAACATGGGGCTTTTGGGTTCTATCTTATTTTTCTTCCTTGTGGTACACATGAGCGATTTTTGGTATAAATACAAATTTACCAACGATGTAGCTTTTAAAGAGTACCGTACCGATCTGGCTACCAACCAAACAACCGAAAGCGATTATACCCCGGTTTCGCCAACATTCGAGCATTCAGCAACTGTTGAAAATAACGTAGAGATTGTTCGTGTTAAGGATATTCATGCAAAAGTAGCACATAGCTTTAGCAATATATGGTATGTAATATTATATGTGGTAGCTATGGGCGCATTGTCATTCCATTTACTGCACGGTTTTCAGAGTGCTTTCCGCACACTGGGCTGGGTACACCGCAAATACACACCAATTGTTGAGTCTGTTGGCACCTGGTTATTCGCGGTTATTATTCCGTTGGGCTTTGCAGCCATGCCGGTTGTGTATTATTTTATGAGTATAAGTAAATAAGTTAACTAGTTGAATGGTTGATTAAGTTAAGTGGTTTGCCTACTCACTAAATCAACTCAATCAACCAATAAACCAAATATAAAATGAGTTTAAGTGCTAAAATTCCAGAGGGCCCATTAGCCGAAAAATGGAGCAAGCATAAGTTCGATCTTAAGCTGGTTAACCCTGCAAACAAACGTAAATACGACATTATTGTGGTAGGTACAGGTTTGGCGGGCGCTTCTGCCGCAGCATCATTAGCCGAATTGGGTTATAATGTTAAAGCATTTTGTTTCCAGGATAGCCCGCGCCGTGCGCACTCTATTGCTGCACAGGGTGGTATTAACGCTGCCAAGAATTACCAGAATGACGGCGACAGCGTTTACCGTTTATTTTACGATACCATTAAAGGTGGTGATTACCGTGCCCGTGAAGCTAACGTTTATCGTTTAGCGGAGGTATCAGTAAACATCATTGACCAATGTGTTGCACAGGGTGTTCCTTTTGCACGTGAGTATGGCGGTTTGCTTGATAACCGTTCATTCGGTGGCGCGCAGGTATCACGTACTTTTTATGCGAGGGGCCAAACGGGACAACAATTACTGTTAGGTGCTTACTCGGCTTTAAACCGCCAGATACACCACGGTAAGGTGAAAATGTACACCCGTACCGAAATGCTGGATGTGGTTGTTGTTGATGGAAAAGCGCAAGGTATTATTACCCGCAGCTTAACCACTGGTGAAATTGATACGCACACCGGTCATGCTGTATTATTATGTACAGGTGGTTACGGTAACGTATTCTATTTGTCGACCAACGCGGCAGGATCAAACGTTACAGCAGCATGGAGGGCACACAAACGTGGCGCTTTCTTCGCTAACCCTTGCTATACACAAATACACCCAACCTGTATCCCTGTAACCGGTGATCACCAGTCGAAACTGACTTTAATGTCGGAATCATTGCGTAACGACGGCCGTGTTTGGGCACCAAAAACTCATGCGATAGCTGAGCAATTACGCAAAGGCGCAATAAAAGCGGCACAAGTTGGTGAAGCAGACAGAGATTACTTTTTAGAAAGAAAATATCCATCATTCGGTAACCTTGTTCCGCGCGACGTGGCATCACGTAACGCTAAGGAGATGGTTGATGATGGCCGTGGTGTTGGTGGCTCGGGAATAGCAGTATTCCTTGATTTTGCTGACGCGATAGCCAGACTTGGTAAAGATGCGGTTGCTGCTAAATATGGCAACTTGTTTGACATGTATTACCAGATCACTGATGAGGATCCGTATTCTCAGCCAATGCGTATCTACCCTGCAGTTCACTACACCATGGGAGGCCTTTGGGTTGATTATAACCTGAGCACTAACGTACCAGGGTTATATGCTTTAGGTGAGTGTAATTTCTCTGACCACGGTGCGAACCGTTTAGGAGCATCTGCATTAATGCAGGGCTTGTCTGATGGTTATTTTGTTATCCCTTATACTTTGGGCGATTATTTGGCTACTATCGGTCCAAAGCCGGTTGATGCTAATCATCCTGCTTTTGCGCAGACTAAGAAAGACGTAACAGACTATATAGCTAAGTTATTAGCGCTTAGAGGTACCAAAACAGTTAACGAGTACCACCGCGACCTTGGCCACATTATGTGGGAATACTGCGGAATGGCCCGTACTGCCGAAGGCTTAACAAAAGCGAAAGGTTTGATACAGGCTTTAAGGGCTGACTTCTGGAAAAACGCTATTGTTTTAGGCGATAACGAAGAAGTAAATGCATCGCTTGAAAAAGCAGGTCGTGTAGCTGACTTTTTGGAGCTTGGTGAGCTGATGGTTGACGATGCGCTGATGCGTAACGAATCATGCGGTGGCCACTTCAGGTTAGAGTCGCAAACACCGGAAGGTGAGGCTTTACGCGATGATGAGCACTTTGCATTTGTTGCCGCCTGGGAATATACAGGTGATAACCAACCAGAGAAACTTAATAAAGAAGCCCTGGAATTTGAATACGTGCATTTAACACAAAGAAATTATAAGTAGTATCAAGTAGCTAGTATCAAGTATCGAGACAATAAGCTCAATAGTTGATACCGGCGCTTGATAAAAATATTAACTGAGAGAAACTAATATAAGGCAAGAAATAAATCTTGATACTTGATACTAGCTACTTGATACCAATCTCAAAAAGATGAGTACTAACGGAAACATGAACCTGACGCTGAAAGTATGGCGCCAAAAAAATGCACAAACAGCGGGCAAGTTTGTGACTTACCAGGCTGAAGGTATTTCGCCGGATATGTCGTTCCTGGAGATGCTGGATGTGGTAAATGAAAGCCTGATCCATAAAAACGATGAGCCTATACATTTCGACCATGATTGTCGCGAAGGTATTTGCGGTATGTGCTCGTTATATATCAACGGTCACCCACATGGGCCAAAAAGGGCAATTACAACCTGCCAATTGCACATGCGCACTTTCCATGATGGACAAACAATCACTATCGAACCTTGGCGCGCTGCACCTTTCCCGGTTATCAAGGATTTGGCAGTTGACCGTTCAGCGTTTGATCGTATACAACAGGCTGGTGGCTACGTATCGGTAAATACTGGTGGTGTACCTGACGCTAACGAAATCCTTATCCCTAAAGTAATAGCTGACGAGGCATTTAACTCGGCTACCTGTATTGGTTGCGGTGCCTGCGTTGCGGCTTGTAAAAATGCTTCGGCTATGTTGTTTGTATCGGCTAAAGTATCGCAATTCGCGTTGTTACCGCAAGGTCAGCCTGAGCGTTACAGCCGTGCACAATCAATGGTAGCGCAAATGGATGCCGAAGGTTTCGGTAACTGTACCAATACCGGTGCCTGCGAAGCTGAATGCCCTAAGGAAATCAGCCTGACTAATATCTCGCGCATGAACAATGATTATTTAAGTGCCAAGCTTTTCAGAGAAGAGCACGCGCATGAGAATAACGGATAATTAGATCCAAAGCCCTAATTTATTTATATAACAGAGCCCTCGAGAGAGGGCTTTTGTTTTTTACTGTAGTTGCAAACTACAGTCATAGTCGTCCGAAGTCAGAGACTTCGGACAGCGACAATAGTGCTGTTCAATAGTGCTGTTCAATAGTGCTGTTCAATAGTGCTGTTCGTAGTCTCCGACTACGAATCAGTATGACTGTAGTTTGTAACTACAGTCTAAAACATCAATACAAACAATCTACATCAATAATTTTATCAATCTCTGCATAGTTAGAAGCACTCGAATAAACATAATCTTCAGCCTTGTAAACAATTCCTGCCCTTATAGGATTTTGATGTATATAATCTATCTTCTGTTGCATAAATCCTGGCGAACTCAACTCAATAAAGTGATTATCATGTTGCCATAACTGATATTTTTCGTTCCGTGCATGACGTAAGGCATAATGCTTAAATTGATGCATCATCCATTCTCGCCTGCTTTCAGTAAGATTATTTTCAATGTCATCCAAAATTCTTTTTGCTGTGAATTTTTTACAGTCGCGTACAAAATCACTTAGGCTATGTCCTTCGGCAACAGAAACTATTAGATGTACATGGTTACTCATAACAACATATGCATGTAGATGCAAGCCTTTATGTTGCTGACAATATTTAAGCGAGTCGATAAATATGTCACGATAACTTTGTCGCGAAAAAACGTCTATCCAACCAACAATGGTAAACGTCATGTAATAAATTGCTTGTTGGTCTTTAATGATATAGCCTTTACGAAACATGTGATTGATTTAGTTAGGCTAATATAAATTGTTTTTTACTGTAGTTACAAACTACAGTCATAGTCGTACGAAGTCGGAGACTTCGTACAGCGCACTATCGCTCGTATGGACACTAAATTATTTTTATCTTTAAACCGATTTTAACCCCACTCATTTTTATCAATGTATCATAATGAAAAACAAGATTCTAATTCTGCTATTTCTATTAATTTCGGGTATGACAGTTAAGGCGCAAAATTTACTTACTCCCGAGTTGCTTTGGAAACTGGGCAGGGTAAGCGGCAAAGGTATATCTAAGGATGGAAAGTATGTGATATATACCGTAGGCGTTCCCGATATTGCCGGCAATAAAATTGTAACCAAAACATATACCTTGCCAATTGCAGGCGGTACCCCATTCATGATCACAGATATTAATGAGTGGATGGCCGATGATAAAGTATCGCCGGATGGTAAATATAAGATCAGCAGCCAGGATATTAAGGTGGAAAAAGTTTCGGGAACTGATTATTATCCTGACCTGAAAAGAAGCAATGTACTGATATATGATAGTCTGAACTATCGCCACTGGGATACCTGGTCTAACGGTAAATTTGGGCATGTGATGATCGCTCCCATCGTTAACGGCAAAGCTGGTAAGGCAAAGGATATTATGCCTAACGAGCCTTATGACTGCCCCCTGAAACCGGATGGCGGTGATGAGGATTTTGTATGGAGTGCGGATGGAAAAAGGGTTGTTTATGCCTGTAAAAAGAAATTTGGTACGGCTTATGCCATCAGCACCAATACTGATATTTATAGTTATGATATAGCCACAGGTGTAACTACTAATCTTACAGCAGATAACCTGGGTTACGATTTACAGCCAACCTTCAACAAAAAAGGACAAATGGCGTGGCTACAAATGAAACGTGATGGTTATGAAAGCGACAAGCAAGATCTGGTTGCTACAACCGGTACCTTCAAACTAAACCTTACCGCGCAGCGTGATGATATACATGTGGGAAGTTATAAATGGGCAGAAGATGGTAAAAGTCTTTTCTTTATCGCGCCGATAAATGGTACTTCGCAATTGTTTAATGTAACTTACCCGGGGCTTACCAAAATGATGCCTATTATTACCCAGGTTACTGCAGGCGATTTTGATGTGAATGATATTGTTGGCCAAAAAGGAAAAACCCTGATAGTTACCCGTGGCGATTTTAACCATGCGAACGAGCTTTACACCGTCGATATTACCAATGGCTTTATGAAACAATTAAGCCATGTTAATGATGAGATCTACGGTGCTTTAGCTATGTGCAAAACAGAGCGCAGGTCGGTTAAAACGGTTGATGGCAAGGATATGTTGGTTTGGGTGATCTATCCGCCAAACTTCGACAAAACTAAAAAATACCCGACTTTGCTTTATTGCGAGGGTGGGCCGCAAAGTCCGTTGACGCAGTTTTATTCTTTTAGGTGGAATTTGCAGTTGATGGCATCTAATGGTTATATTATTGTAGCGCCAAATCGCCGGGGGATGCCGGGGCATGGTACTGAATGGAACGAAGAGATCAGCAAAGACCATGGTGGTTTAGCCATAAAAGATTACCTGAGCGCGATAGATAATGTAAGCAGCGAGCCTTTTGTTGATAAAGCAAGATTAGGTTGCGTTGGCGCGAGTTATGGCGGATACTCCGTGTATATGTTGGCAGGTGTGCATAAAAAGCGTTTTAAAACCTTTATAGCGCATGATGGTATCTTTGATTTCCGGAGCATGTATGGTACTACCGAGGAGATCTGGTTCCCGAACTGGGATTATGGCGGCCCGTATTGGGATAAGAATAATGCCGCTGCTCAGAAATCATACAAAGAGTTTTCGCCAAGCAATTACGTTGCTAACTGGGATACGCCGATACTGATTTTTCACGGTGAAAAGGATTTTCGTGTACCATTGGAACAGGGTTTGCAAGCTTTTCAGGCGGCGCAACTGCAGGGCATAAAGAGCCGACTGATTGTGATGCAGGATGAGAACCATTGGGTGCTGCATCCGCAAAATGCCTTGGTATGGCAGCATGAGTTTTATAAGTGGTTGAAGGAGACTTTGTAGTACTTCACTTATCATTCTCCTTTCTTGTCATTCTGAGCATAGCGAAGAATCTGTACTGATATAAACTACTTTACAGATTCTTCGTTCCTCAGAATGACAAATTTTCGTTTTAATAATACATTCTGCCCGCTCATTGCCGCGGGGGCTAGTTCTTTTGTCTTGACACAAAAGAACCAAAAAGTCAAGACGGAAAAAACCTTCTGCCCGCAGGCCACACTCCCGGCCCGGTTTTCCGTCGGGCCTTTGCCCACTTTTTTGATTGTCATTCTGAGCGGAGTGAAGAATGACAAAGTAGTTTATTACGTTTCTAATTGCCCGTTAATTTGCTCTAATTTTGCTATTATATCATTCAACGTCTTTTGCTTTTTCCGGATACTATAAGGCCTTAAATAGAAAAAGGTAAACGCCAGGCATAACCCTATTATAAGGTAAAAGATAATTCCCCAAACCGGCGTCATGCGCATTACCGGCTGCACCATGAATAAAAATACTCCCAGGGATAGGCATGCGAAATAGATATTCGTTATCACAGAATCTAAAAATGCATCTTTTCGCTTTATAATGATCAATTGGTTTAAATAGTCCTGGTTACTTATCTCAGGATTAGTTTTTAATATTAGGGGAATCAATTGATTGTATGCTATTAGATATGTTAGGTAAGCTATCACTTCTAATATCACACCAATTTTAGTTGTCATTTGTGCCTTATCTATAGTAAAACCTACATATATTACCAATGCAGCAGTCGGTAACAGTACTACGTTCGTGATTACCACTTTATACCGGAAAATTCTTTTTAGTTTTTCAGCTCTCATAATTACTTGTTTAATATCAGGTTTGGCATCAATGGGTTGTTTGTTCCATAATGCTTTAAAGTCCATTTCAGTGCTCATAATTCTCAAATTTTTTCGCTAACCGTTCTTTTATGCGGTAAATTTTAACCCTGGTGTTTGTCTCGCTTAAGCCTACAATCTTAGCGATCTCGGCCTGTTTTATATCTTCCAGTTCCAATGATATAATTAGGCGATCCGTCTCGGGGAGTTCCGATATACATTTGTATAAAAACTGAACTGCAGGCTCAATGTCATGGTTTATAGCTTCAGCTATTTGCTCAGGCATTTCGCTGCGCGGCATACGGTTTTGCCGCTCTATCTGCCGTAGGCAATTGTTGGATGCAATGCGAAATATCCAGGTACCAATGGTAGATTCATTCCTGAATTTTGGCAATTGCTGCCAGATAGTTACAAAGGTTTCCTGCGCAATATCTTTCGCCCAGTCGTGGTCGTTAACGTAGCCCATGCAAATACGGAAAACCTTGCTCCAGTAGGTTTTGTAAATCTCCTCAAATGCCATTTAAATATTTTTTTGCCATATATGCTTATTTTACCGTTAGATACCAAAGTTTTAAAAATGCTACACCTTGAGCTATATATTATATATTATTAAATATATATTAGTGGAATATTACTTCATTCCCCTAATCCCGGTTTAATAAACCAAGTTGTTGATAGTTATTTATGGAGAAAAATACCACCAAGTGTCCTAAGTGTGATGCCGGATTCCTGAATTCGCGTGTGAAAAGGGCGAGGATTGTTAAAATTTTCTTGTTTTGGCTTGATATTAAAAGGTATAAATGTAGCCATTGCTTACGGAAAACTTATATCTGGTAATAGTATAAAGCATAGTTATTCTAAACCCAATAGGAGGTAGGTAGACTTACGAAGTTTTAAAAACCTTGTAAGTCTATCTCATCTGTACAAATCCTCCGTTCCTCAGAACGACAATTATGATTGAATGCAACTCATTCTTTAATAATCCCGATTAAATTCAATCGTATTTTTTATGTTTACGTTAAACATCAGCATTGAAAAAAATACGCCCTATACAGCTTGTCGCTGTTATTTTCTTCACAGTTTCCGGCGGGCCATATGGGCTCGAACCTTTGCTTACTTATGCAGGGCAGCATGGCGCGATACTTTTGTTATTACTTACGCCTTTACTTTGGGATGTACCTGCCATATATACGGTGCTCGAGTTAAACAGCATGATGCCTGTAACCGGCGGCTATTACAAATGGGTAAAATATGCTTTAGGAAACCGCTGGGGCTTTTACGAAGGCTGGTGGACCTGGCTTTATACTTTTGTTGATCTGGCTATTTACCCCGTATTGTTCGTGATTTATGCAGGCTTCTTTTTTCCAGGTGCTGATGCTTATAAACTTCCATTATGCCTTGTATTTATATGGATATCGGCGGGGCTTAATATATTGGGGATAGTACCGGTAGGTAAGGTGTCGTTATTTTTAGGGGCGATTGTTTTAACGCCTTTTATCATATTGTATGTATTAGCTTTTTACCATCATAGTGGGAGTATAGCTTTGCCTGCACCGAGTTTAAAAGGGATCACTTTTCCGTCATTAGGTATGGCGCTGTATACCATTATGTGGAATTGTTTGGGTTGGGATAACACTACCACTTATGCCGAAGAAGTGGAGAAGCCTATCCGCTCGTATCTCACCTCCACAATAAGCGCTTTCGCTATAGTAATTGTGGTTTATTTTTTGGTGATATGGGTTTCGCAGTTGTCGGGTATCAGCGCGGCGCGATTAAAGGATGAAGGTTTCCCAGCGGTAGCAATCATCATTGGCGGCCCTTGGCTAGGTGCGCTTATCGCTATTGGGGGTATGGCTAGTTGTTTAGGTATTTATGCTTCGGTGCTGCTGTCGGTATCGCGTGTGCCGATGGTGATGGCTGAGGATAAATTGCTTCCATCTAAATTAAATAAGCAGCATAAGCGGTTTAACACGCCATATATATCCATTATAGTGTGCTCTGTTGTAGTGAGCGCCATGGTACATTGGGACCTGGAGGCTTTGTTTATTATTGATGTTACTATTTACGGAGCGGGCCTGGCATTGGAGTATGTATCGTTAATTAAACTACGCATAAAAGAACCGGAAACCCATCGCCCGTTTAAAATACCTCTAGGGGTTAAGGGATTGTGTTTAGCAGTGGCTTTACCAACTATTATATATTTTGTTGCATTTGCAGGTGCGCTGTCATCCACCAAAAATGGTGTGTTAGCTGCCTTGTTTGCCTTTGTACTTTTATGCAGTGCCGAATTGTTATGGCAGATAGTGAAGAGGAGAAAAGCGTTTATTAATCAACAATTTTAAACCTGATTAGGATACTTTTCCTTTAAAAACCTGATGGATTCTCTTATCAGGCTTTCTAAAACATTTATATCAACATCATCTAACTTTTTAATATAAAGGCAACCTTTGCCTGATTTATGTTTCCCTAACTTCTGAAGGAGTTCAGCTTGTGCTGGGAAGCCGGCTAATACATATAACGTAATATTAGCTTTCCTGGGAGAAAAACCGGTCATGCATATTTCACCTGAACGGCCGCTTTCGTATTTATAGGTGTATTTATCAAAGCCAACAATCGCAGGGCCCCACATCCTGGGTTTTTCACAGGTAACCTTTTCCATTAAATTAATGATGGCATAACAATCCGCACGAACCTTATCATCTTCTACAGCTGCTATAAAACTGTCTACAGATCTTTCCGTAAGTTTTGTTTTTGCTTCAGTCATTGCAATAATTGTTGATTATTATAAAGCTACTATTCTATAGAATGAATTCAAATTCTGTATGGCGCTATCATCCACAAAAAAAACGTTTTTGTTGCGTGGTTTGCTTTTGTGCAGTGTCGAATTGTTATGGCAGATAGTGAAGAGAAGAAAAGCTTTTAAGATTATTCAACAGGCTTAGGTGCCGTGTTATTATATGCATCTAATCTGTTTGTTAAAAGGGAATATATACTATCAAAATTACCCTTTAAACTATTTGTAGCTATACTTAGCGGGGCGCCAAAACTTTTATAATTGACTTTAAGGTTTCTTTTTATCCAGGCACTTTTTTGTTGTTCGATATATTCTTCGGGATTTTTTAAGTGTACCCCTATCAATTTTGTTTGTAGTACCCGTTGTACACTAAATTTTTCAATTTGATTCCAGGAAATAAACCTGTTTGAAAATATGCCGGGATTTATGGTGATCCCTTTATCATCAACTATTAAGCCCGGGTTATTATTAAATAGCATGAACAAGAATATCAATGAGCATCCGCCAAAAAAAATAATAGATAAAAAGCCAGCGATTAAGCCTTTCCACCGATGCCAGTTATCCAGGTCTTCAGTTGAAGAAACATTGTGGATAACCCATAGACCCAGGGCCACGAAGGCCAGGGATAGCAGCAACAATAAAACGAGTTTAGTTTTGCTTTGTGGGATTACTATACTGCCAGTATTAACATTATAATCTGCTTTCATAAATTTGTGGTGGTTTATCGCTCAAATATAATTTTATTTGGATTAATGCATTTTGTAAAATATCAGATATATTTCCAGATAAGTGTCATTGTTACAATTTAAGTTCCTTAGTTTTATAGCGCCAATTAAACAGCCATGTTAAGAAATAAATTTTTAAGCTTGCTTATGATAATCGTAAGCATCAGCACGGTAACCCATGCACAGGGGAGAAGGATGCGGAAAATGCCGCCTGCGGGTCAACCTACAGAAATTCAGCTGACGCCCTATAAAACTACCATGTTGGGTAATGGTAAGGATACCGCGCTCATCAGTGTTAAAATAATAGATAGGGACGGTAAGGAAGTGGCCGATGCCAAGGAGCATATTACATTTAAAATAAAAGGTAACGCCAAAATTTTGAGCATCAGTAAAACAGCATCATTTAATAGGCCTACGGACAGCACTTACACCGCTGACATTACCGGCGACTGCTGGCTGGTGTTGCAAGCAGGCCCAACACGCGGTATTATAAAACTGGATGCTAAGGCCGATAGCTTGTATACCGGTTCAACCGAGATACATACTGTGCAACCCGGCATGGCGCACAAAGTAACCAATGTGGTTTATCAACCTAAAAAAGTAAAGGGTAAAATTTTGGGTGCCGATATTTCTTTTCTGCCCGAACTGGAAAGTCGCGGTATGAAGTTTTCGGATAAAGGAACGCCCGGTGATGCTATTGAGATATTGAAAGCACATGGTTTTAACTACGTCAGGCTGCGTTTATTTGTTGATCCGGCTAACCCGAAAGGTTATTCACCAGACAAAGGCTTTTGCGATTTGAACCATACGCTCGCCATGGCTAAACGCATTAAAGCGGCGGGTATGAAGTTTTTGCTTGATTTTCATTACAGCGACTACTGGGCCGATCCACAGCAGCAAAACGAGCCTAAGGCCTGGTTAGGTGAAGACTTTGCAGGTGTGAAGAAATCCCTTTATGACTTTACCGTAAAAGCCATGGCCGAACTAAAAGATCAAGGTACTACGCCGGATATGGTACAGGTAGGAAACGAAATTAACCACGGGATGGTTTGGCCCGATGGCGCCATTAATAATTTGGATAGCCTGGCGCAGTTAATCTATTCGGGAGTTAGGGGTGTTAAAGCGGTTAGTCCATCAACTATTATTATGCTGCACATTGCTTTGGGTGGGCAAAATGCCGAAGCCCGTTTCTTTTTAGATAACATGACCGCGCGGAATGTACCGTTTGATGTTATCGGGCTTTCGTACTATCCAAAATGGCATGGTACATCTGAAGACTTGAAGAATAATATGACTGATCTAGCTTACCGTTACAAACAACAGGTGATGGTGGCTGAATACTCTCAGCTTAAAAAGGAAGTGAACGATATTGCATTTACTGTACCGAATGGCAAAGCGGTAGGCTCATTTATATGGGAACCACTAAGTACCTGGGAAGGTGTTTTTGACCGGGATGGTAAATCAAATGCTTATATAGATGTTTACCCGGGGATAGCTAAGGAATATTTGAAGTAAATCTTCTTTTTGTCATTGTGAGGAAAGAAGCAAGCGCGAAGTTTGCAAGTTCTCTCTGTATAGCATGAGATTGCTTCTTTCCTCACAATGACATTATTAAGCCCCCTTTTTCAAGCTTTGCATCAGTTTTTCGTACAGATCATCGCTTGATGTTTGGGTTTGTGGCTTAAGCTTTTTAACGGTGGCGCGTTTGCCTTTACTCTTATCTCTGATTATTTGTAGTAACTGGCTAGTGTATTCATCTTTAAATTTAGATACATCAAATTTTTCGGCGTATTGGTTAATGAGAGTCATGCCCATATTCAGTTCTTTTTTGCTGACTTCAATTTTATTGGGCAGATTTAAATCCTCGGTGCCGCGAATTTCCTGCGCGAAACGGATGGTGGTTATCACTAATACATTTTTTACCGGGTGTACTATGCACAGGCTTTCGGTATTGCGCAGTACAAAGCGTGCGAGTCCTGCTTTTTTTGATTGGGTAAGGGCTTGTATTAGTAGCACGTAGGCTTTATTAGTTTTGGTATCAGGTTCGGTATAGTAGGATGTTTCGTAAAACATGGGGTCGACATCGGCTATATCCACAAAACTTTCAATTTCAATTGTTTTGCTCTTTTCGGGTGCGGCATCAGCAAAATCCTGTTCGTCCATTACTACATAGCCATCATCCAGCTTGTAGCCTTTTACGATTTTATCATATGGTACTTCCTTATGCGTTTGTTCGTTAACCCGTTGAAAGCGGATGCGCGAGTGGTCGCGGCCATCAAGCATATCAAAATCAAGCGCACTTTTTTGTACTGCCGAATATAATTTTACCGGGATGCTTACCAACCCAAACCCTAACGAACCTTTCCAGATAGACCTCATAATCAAAATATTAATACGTTTTATATAACTTAATAAACCTGAAAACGGTTTTGTTTAAAATTTAGGTGTTTGCTGCCGGTAAACAAAAAGAGGCCGTCTCATAAGGAATTATGGGACGGTTTTTTTATTGAATGTTTTTACGTTGGTTTAATAGGGGACGAAACCCTATTGTGAAAAAACGTCTTTTGAGTCCGAGCCTTTAGCGGA